>Ga0155342_1103_pt2 | contig 21410 bp, 14 predicted proteins | sample RifCSPhighO2_02_FD_106310 | JGI IMG/M metagenome (GOLD analysis project Ga0155342, IMG submission 106310) | Planctomycetes bacterium RIFCSPHIGHO2_02_FULL_40_12 | reverse complement strand
CCCAACGACTTAACCATTCTCTGTCATTCCCGCAATCTGTTGAGCGGGAATCTAGAATTATCATTACAAGGACAATTAGACTCCCATTCCCCGATCTGGGTCGAGGACAGGTTTCATGGGAATGACATAGGACAACTTTGAAATTCCTATACATTAAATTAGGACTTCGTCAACTTTGCCGCGAACATGCGTTTAAGATATTGATGAAATTAGTTGTTTTATTTAGCAGCCCCACCCTGCCAGGCACCGGCTCCTTCCGGCAAAGTAGGCACTCCTTGTTGTATTGTACTGATTGATGGAGCTACTTCACGCTCGAACGGAACACCCTTTATCCTGGGGAAAGTTGTACCTTCGTAAATACTTGTAGGCAAATTAGCTAACTGGATAAAAGGCCCAAATGCTCTTATAAAATTTCGTATGTCCCCAAGGATATTTCTTGCCACATAAACGACATCACCACTGTTTAATGGAATGTTCTTTCTGAAATCACCTCTCTGGACAACATCCATTAGATTAACTTTAATAACCTCAGGTTTTTCAACTTCACCTCTTATTACGAGTACCTGCCTGGACTTGCTGTACACGGTAGGCCCGCCAGCGCTTATTACTGCATCAAGCAATGAAATTTCATTGTCAAAGGTAAACAAACCAGGCTTTCCAACTTCACCCATAACGTAGACTCTATTCTTGATCTCCGTCTTGCTGGGAATAAAGAATACATCACCATCCTCAACTATTACGTCCTGACGATAATCAGATCTGAAAAGCGCATCAAACAAATTTACAAAATAAGTTTTCCTATCCCTTGTAAGCTGTACGCGTGTTAAATCAGCAGTATCCATATGTCCACCATGCTGTGATAAAAACTGTGAAAATCTTACCTTCCCAAGAAGTGGATATGTACCAGGTCCCGTATCTCCCCGCACAGTCGTCCTTACTGCTCCGAAGATTGAAGTAGTATAGGCGCTCTTGTTGGCATCTGGTATTTCTACCTTAACAAACGGGTCCCTAAAAACTTCACTTAATTGTTTAGTAAATTCTTTTTCTAATTCCGTAGGCGTAAAGCCGGATACATTGAAATTTTTGATGTAAGAAAACGACACAGTATTTTGAGGTGATACTGTAACCTCATATTTTTTTTCTTCTAAACCTATCCAGAATGTTATCGATAATTTATCTTTTGGGCCAATCCTATATTCTGGAATGTCATTTACCAATCTCCATGCCTTGTATTCCTTAACTGGAATCAAGTCGCCTTTTTCCACAAATGGGTAAGCGTATATCCCTTCTTTATCTGTTTCAGGAGTGTCATCAATCTGTGTTATGTCCTCTTGTTTGCTATCAGGTGATTTACCATAATTTACTGCAATATCTATCCTTCTGTTCTCCTGCCACGCCTTTTCATCTTCGCCCTCTTCTTCAATCTTCGAATCTACCAGAGTATCAATCTCAATCCTTTCTTGAGTTATGCCTCTGGAAATAAAAAAATCCGTTACAGTTTTAATTCTCTCTTCTGAAAGAGCATGATTACCTGGAGATTGCTTTGAGTCTGCTTCTTTAAAGTTGGCGTGTTTTTTCAGCCTCAAAACAGTTCCCTCAACACTATTAAGAACGTTAAGTAAATTATTTAATATGGCCGTTGCTTCTGGACTGAGATCTGCCGTTTCTGTATCAAAAAAGACAGAAGTATAAAATACAGGCACAGGAGACTTCATTGCCTCCTCTTCTTTTTTCACACCATCAACTACTTCTTTTTTGGTCTCTGATTCTGCCAGATTATCTATATCTTTCAGCCATATCTTTATTCCTTCTCCATAGGTTGTGGCGGCTATGTCGAGTTTATTATCATCATTAAAATCTGCAAATTCGATGTCAAAATAAGAACCTTTCCTGGGCAGCCCTTCATCCTTCGCAATTAACCAATTGAACCAACTTTTTTGATACCAGACAATAACTCCATTATTATCGCTTAATGTAGCGGCGATATCCAATAAGCCGTCGTTATTAAGGTCCACAGCTTTTGCCCTCCAGAAATTTCCTTGTTTAGCAAGAGTATCATTTTTTGGGAAATCCCCCTTACCATCGCCATAAAATATTTTTACACCATCAAAATTCGCAGCCGATATAATATCTGGATTGCCGTCTCCATTAACATCCGCCACATCAACTCCCCAAAACGAACCCTTTTCAATTTCGGCTTCCATAGCAGACCACCTGCCATCACCTGAACCCAGCCATACCCTCAGCGCACCCCCAGAATGCCCCCATGCTGCCCCCACTATATCAAGCTTCCCGTCATTATTAAAGTCACCTATTTCAACATCGCTATACATATTCATGCGTGTCGGACCTGTTTCTTCGATGAAACTGCCATCGCTTGTGCCCAGCCAGACATTAATGCCTCCTTTGGTTTCACTGGTTTTATTGGCAGCAATAATGTCTAATATGCCATCATTATTTATATCGGCAAGCCTGAGACCATCATAGAAATCCTTTTCAGTGACAGGTTTAAAATCTCGAAATTTACCATTATTGCTAATCCACACCTGTATGCCATTTGTATCTCCTATAATGGATGAAACAATATCAAGCCAGCCGTCATTATTTAAATCTCCGGCAGCTAATGAACGTATATCGCCCCTTATTCTGAAACGATGCGCCCTTTCCCAGTTGCCGGCATCGTCTCCATGCCAGAGAAATATCGTTCCCGGCTCGTAACTGCCGCCTGCAATATCAACAATTCCGTCATTATTAAAATCTCCTATTGCCAGAGAGTGAAAATGCCCTGACTGCTCAGGCCCAAAATCCCTTGACCATGTAGACTTTTCCCATGGCAATTTCCACTGGTTAACTCCATGTTTCTCAATTGCTAAAGGAGGTCTTTCTGTATTAAGAATGTTTCCGCATCCAACAATGGTGGTTAAAGTAATTAAGGCAATTACTATACTGATTTTCTTAGATACAACTGTCATTTTTTGTATTTCTCCTATTAGTACTTTAAGATGCCAAGTTGCCATAGTAAACCATAAAACATGAAAGTAGACGCAATAACAAAGATAATAATTCTTAGCCATTCTTTCCATGATCTTTCCTTAAAGAAAGTCTTTTCTTCCCTATCTGACCAAAACTTCCTGGCAGGTTTTTTCTCAGGCTGTTCCCTTGTTTCACTACCTTTTATTTTTTCAAATAATGTATTTACTATACCAGGTATCTTGAACCATTTTGAAATCCTATCCTTATCCTTTTCTTCCGTTATGCCAGGTTCCTCCTCTTCTTCTTTTTCTCTTCTAATAATTTCCAACAATTTTTCTATTATCTTGGGCATCTTAAACCACCTTTTGTGCCATGGTATCTCAGCGTGTTCTGCACCGTAACCATAATAATAGCCATAATAGCCGTAGTCTTTGTAGTCCTTGCCAGTTTCAGGTTTCAGGCCATTCAAGACTACTCCAATTACGGTTGCTTTTGCATTTTCCAGTTGTGACTTTGCACGTTTCAGGGCGCCTCTCGATATCTGTCCGACTTGGTATACCATGATCACACCATCTGTTTTTGCTGACAGTATCACGGCATCGGTTGTTGGGAGAACTGGCGAAGCATCAATCAATATAACATCGTATAACTCCTTGACCTGGGAGATAATCTCACTCATTTTAGACGAATTAAGTAATTCTGCCGTGTTTGGAGGTACTAAGCCTGAGGTTATTATGTTTAGATTGTTTATTCCTGGCGCTGTCGTAGTTATGTCTTCCATTCCCAACTTTCCCATCATAATATCCGTATCAGTCTTTATCACTTCTTCCCAAGTATAATTTCCCAGTATAACGTCGGTTAGTCCCGGCTCTCTTTCTATTCCGAAAATTGTGTTTATCATTGGTTTCCTTAAGTCACCATCAATCAAGAGCACCTTTTTGCCTATTTGTGCTGTGGTCATTGCAAAATTACTTGTTACGGTGGTTTTCCCTTCCCTCATAGATGAACTGGTAATCGCTATACACTTTATCTTTCGCTCCGTTGTAATAAAGTCTATTCCCGTACGCAAAGCCCTGTAACTCTCTGCCATGGTAGATTTTGGCGCAAAGTGAGAAACTAATCTGGCATTCAACTCAAGTACTTCTTCAGGCAGTTCTGTATCTTTCTTTTTCAGCAACGTATCTTTGATTTCTTCAGTGCCCATGAATGGAATCACCCCGACAACAGGAACTCCAAGAAATTCCTCCACATCTTCAATTGTGCCAATGGAAGTATCCATGGTCTCACGAACAAAGGCCATGACCACACCCAATATAAACCCTATGAGAGCGCCAATCACGGTTGTAGCTATTGTGGTAGGTGCATTCACAGGAAAGTCTGGTAATATAGCAGGTCTTACTAATGATATTTCCTGTATCTTTTCGGCTTCCTTAATCAGTACCTCCTGGTACTTTTGTTCTAAATTCCCAAGAAGGCTTTGATAATTTTTGATATCGTCTTGAATTCTTTCCATGTCAAAACTAATTTCTGGAAGAGAGAGAAACACTTGAAATTGTTTGGTTCTCTCCATGTCTGCTGTTTTTTGGATTTCCGTATGTCTTTCTTTTTCAGCAAGTAAATGGTCCAGCATATTTTGCGTTATAGCATCTATTTCAGTATCTATCCTTTTCACCTCGGGGTGGTTTTCGGTAAAGTCGATTAATAATACATTCCTTTCTAACTGCAGTTTATCCAGATTACTATTGAGGGTCGTAAATACAGGACTTATCTCCTTTGAATAAAAACCTACTATCTTCTCCTTGGGCAAAGATTTCTGAAACTTTAAATGTTTGATTAGATTTTCAATATCCTCCGCTTTTACCTTGGATATATTAAGATTTTTTTCGGCGTCATCTAATCTTCGGGCTGTATCTTTAGCGTGTTCATCCATTGAAACAAAGCGTTTTTGCTGCCTTAGTTCTTTAAGTTCTTGTTGAGATGCCTTTAGAGTTTCGTAAATAGTGTTTAATCTGCTTTCAATGAATGTTCTTGCTTCGAATGTACGCATGTTTTTTTCCCTGGTGTTTGTTTCCTGAAATGCCTCTGCAACAGCATTGGCTAATTCCATTGAAAATCTTGGATCTGCTGAGGTTGCTGATATGTTTATTATGTCAGTTTCACCCTCCACTAATGTCGTAAGATTGTTTTTCAGGTCAAGGACAATCCTTAATAATTCTATATTATCTCGAATTTCCTTACTGGGTTTATCCTTATCAATAAGACCCATATTCTTAGCAGCTAATTCGACCACCGGAAGGCTGGTTGCTATGGCAGATTGTGTCTCTAAGGTGTCCGCCTCAGACCATGATATAGTCTCAATGTATAGTCCGGTAACCGTAGTCGATTTTTCTACTCTTATACTTGATGTTGCTTTAAATAACGGGATAGGCTGCTTTGAAAGAGAGAAAACGAAACTGAAGAGGCCAAGCATAACGGAGGAAAAAATGATAATAAATTTTCTCTTCCGCATTATCCTTGTGTAATCTCTAAGATTTAATTCATACTGAGCCATTTGATTATTATTCTCCGGGTCTTACCAAATACGATTTACAGGTCAGGCAGGATAAATATTAGAATGGAGGCGTATTAATATTATAATTTCTGCTCTTTAATGCAATACCAAGATATGAACTCTTCTCAGAGAAGGAAAATGCAAGGCTGTATAAAGCTTTTGAAGAATTCGGGTCAATCTTAAGAGCATTTTTATACTCGATTATGGCTTCACTAAACATTTCTTTTTCTTGATACATTTTGCCTAATCTGTTATGAAAAGTTATATTACCCTTTTCGAATGTTTTGGTTTGTTCAGTTGAACTTGCCTCATTGATCTCCTCATCACCCGCATCATCATTAAGGTAAAATCGCTTTACTGAAAAGCTTTGATTGTCTTCTGGCGCATCTTCTCTTCTTGCTATCGCATCGTCAAGATGCATGGCTTTAATGTAATAGGCGTGGGCCAGATTAAGAAAAGCATTATTATCATAGGGATTTTTTATTGTATCGTCTTCATATTTCTTTATAGCTTCATTAACACCGATTTTGTTCTTATAATTTTTGGTTATATAGTAAGAAAATATCATGTGGCCTGAGATAGTTTTGTGCTTAGCAACTGTTTTCTCTGCTTCTTCATTTTTAATTTCTCTTGTGGTAACATGAGCACTTGCAGGAATATTATTATCTGTTTCTTTTGCATCACCTTCTTTTACCAGTACCATTTCTTCTGGAATTTCAATTTCATGAGGTATTTGCTTTTGGAGAGACTTCTCCTCTTCCTCTTCTTCATGAGAATTTTCCTTTCTTACATCGTCGCCAGTATTATCATTTACACTTTCACTGGAATGATATCTGCTGTTATGTGCCTGTTTATCAGAAACGGCCTTTTGGTCTTTACTGATAATATTGACATTATTCTTGTCCAACACAGCATAGTTACGATTAATGTCCATGGTTTTATTAAACTCAATAATTGCTTTATTGAGTTCTCCGTCTTTGGCATAGTTTATGCCAAGATTATAATGTGCTTTTTTAAGGACATCTTTAATTTGTGGGAAAGCAGGGTTTATCTCTAATACCTTGTCAAACGCATTGACAGCATTATCATATTTCTTATTCTCCAGGTGAGAAGTGCCTAAACTATAATATATTTCGCTTAGCAATTCTTTAGCAACTGGATGTTCCGGTTTAAGTTCTAAAGCCTTTTCGTATTGCAACTGTGCCATTTCTAATTTTCCTTCCTCTTTATATGCATTTCCCAGATTTATGTGTGCCTTAACTACATCCGTTTTTTCTTTCAGGTCTGCACCTACAGGTAGTGCGTTAAAAACGATCTTTGCAACAGCTTCATTAAGATCAATATCTATTGCCTTCTTAAATTCAGACAGGGCTTCATCCCTCATGCCTTTTAATCCATAGGCTGTACCCAATCGTACATGTGATTCTAAATGATGTGGGTTTGCTTCTGTCGCACTCTGAAATTCCCAGATTGCCTGATCAATCAGGCTTCTTTCTGCGTAAGCAATTCCAAGATCAAGATGGGCAAGGCCAACTTGATTTAAACTTTTTTTGTCTTTCTGCCCGACAGGCAGGTTGTAAATATGTTCTTTACCATCCTCATTTTCTGATTTAGCCGTCACTTCTGTCCTTTCAATAGGATTAACGGTAGTAAGCTCTTCATGTATGGGGCCGTCTTCTATGGTATCCACATATTTATTTTTGGGAATTTCTGCATATCCTGTTTGGCTTGTTACGTCCTTCCAATCAGTTTGTGGTAGAACTTGTTGATGGGTATCATTTTGGTTTATGGTATTAGTAAATCGTTGGGTTGCTATATCTTTTTTCACAAGGCCATGGCTTGTACAGGAGATTACTCCAGTTGATATCAAGATAAGTGGTATTAATAAGTTTGTGAGTTTTGACATTGTTTGAATTCCAATTTATGGATTTTTCCAGGATTAGAAATCTGTGTTTTTCCCAAAATTGCTTTGCCATGTCTTGTGCTGGTATGACAAACGGCTTGGAAATTATTTGTTGGTAGTGCTAGCAGGGTGCTTTTTGAGTCGCGAAAGGCACTTTAGCTATTGATGATTTGTTAAAGTCTCACAATGCGGAAGGTTAGTTTATTCAGGCATATCAGGTTCTCAAAAGCTTTTGATGCTGTACAAAAGGGATATTTTATTATAAGCTTTTAGTGGGTAATGCCTTATGAATTTTACAAATCTTAAAGTAACTTTCTGGCAATGTCAATAAAAAAACCGAAAGATTTTCTAAATTTTAAAGGTTTCCAGAAAAAGTATTTTCGTTAATGATGTGATAAAAAGACAGGAACTTGTCAATTTTATTCACTGTTATCCAATAAACATGCTAAAAGAATTAGTGGTAAAGCCGAATCAGTCAGTACTTTTTTAAAGAGGTAAATCAGATTCGTAAACAGTACCTATAATGTATAAAAGTGGCGCATCTGTCAACTTGGTAATCTTTTTCTTTGGAAGCTTACGACCACGTGAATCAAATAGAATTTCTACTGTTGGGCGTAAGGGAGAGCCCTCATTAATCTCTACCACCTTGCATATTGCCTTTGAATTTAATTTAACATAACTTCCCAATGGGAAGCATGATAGTTTTGTAAGCAATAACCTCTTGATATCATTAGAGAAAAAGTCTTTTTGATTGCCTAATATTAACTTTACCGCCTCATGAGGCATATAGCCCTTTCTCTGTGGTCTATGATGTGTTAAGGCTTCATATACATCAACTATGCCTATAATCTTGGCATAGTCATGTATTTTATCTCCCTTAAGTCCCCTCGGATATCCCTGGCCACCCTCTCTTTCCTGTTCTTGATAAGCCACTTCTGCAATCCACGAATATTTTTCTCCAAGGGTTTGGAGTATTTTATATGTATAATACGGATGTTTTCTGATCGTCTCCAACTCAGTTGCCGTCAGTTTTCCGCTTTTGTTTACTATTATCTCTGGTATAAAAACCATACCAATGTCATGCAGGAGAGCCGTTATCCCTAATTCAATCAGTTGTTCACGTGAGTAGTTAATCCCTATTCCCAGCATTAGGGCATAAACACAAACATTGACAGAATGTGCAGCGAGATTGTCCGGTATACCTTTGCCCTGCACCGCCTTTCCGTAAAGGATATAGGCAGCTTTTTCTGTATTTACTATTTCGCTAACAATTTCCAACCCTTTTTCTATAGTAAATTTCTGTTTTCTTTTTAAATTGTTAAGAATACCCTCTATAAAGTTATAAGTAATTCCATATAAATCTTCTATTTGTTTTTGTTTTTCTAATTCCTCTGATGTTACTTCTTCCTCGCTGGGCAAAAGAATATTATCTAATGATTTTACGTCAGGTTTTTCAGATAAACCTTCTTCCACGGCCTCAACAGGCAGGTCCATCTCGATTATATCTTCAGGGATCGATTCCTCTTCTTGTGTTATTTTTACTATTTTTTCTTTATCTTCCTTGAGACTTGCCAGATCTCTTATTTTAACTTCTTCCTTCAGTTTTTTTTCTGGAACTTTACCCTGTTTAATTAAATCTGATAGTCTTGCCATAACTTACTGTCTCTCATCTTTTTGTATCATCGATTAATTTTTGAATTATTTTGGAGCTGATTAATTCTGCTTTAGTACTGAAGCCGTCAAGAAGGGCCAGATCGCAAATATTATTAATCTCTCTCGGCACCCCATTGGTGTAGGAATGAATCTTTTCGATAGCTTCTTTTGTAATTATATTTTTCTTCAAACCGGCAACCTTCAATCGAAATATTATATATTTTATGGTATCGTTAAGATTAAGATGTTGTAAATGATATCTTATAGATATTCTGGAATCAAGTTGCTTTATCTTTACAACCCTTTCCCGAAGTTCAGGTTGTCCTATAAGGATTAATGTTACGAGAAATTTTTCATTCAGTTGAAAGTTTAAGAGTAGCCTCAATTCCTCGAGGGTTGTTTCGCTTTCTATAGCCTGAGCTTCATCGACTATAATTATGGTTTTTTTGCCATTATTCAGATTGTCCAGCATCCTTTTGTTAAGCATGTGAAGCATTTCGGTTTTATCTTCTACTGATTTTTCAATACCTAATTGAAAAAGGATCTCTTTAAGAAATCCAATAGGAGAAAGGCATGGATTAGCGATAAGTCCTATTTCGTATTCATCACTTGAAAGTTCCTGAATAAAAGCCCGACTGAGAGTGGTCTTTCCACAACCAATCTCACCTGTTAACATTGCAGCCCCTTTCTGAGACCTTGTTGCGTATACAAGTCTCATTAATGCCTCTTCATGTTGTGACGAACGATATAAGAAGCGGGGATCTGGAACATTCTCAAAAGGAAGTGTATTAAGTCCCCAATATTCTTCGTACAAGCAACTATCTCCTTATTTATCCTTAGTTTGACTCAATGTTAAAGAAACTTCAACATTGCGATTTTGTCATTATAACGATAGCAAACTCGTTAATCTGAGCAAAGTCCTGAGCTATGTGAATATGTAGAGAAGATCAAATTCATTAAATAGTCTCCCCACGCAACCCAGTATGACGTTTTGATTTAATCATAAACGGAATATCTTGTCAAACTATTTTAATCAGTAAACCCTTTGTTTTACTATAGATAGCTAAAAAGAATATGATTAATTAAGGATATCAAAAATTTGAAGAAGCTTGACTATATACGAAGGAAATAACAGTTAATTTTGGATTTGACGTTTTTATGGAGGATTGTTATTATTCAGACAGAAGTAGCTATATTTTAAGAAGTTAAGAAGCTTTAATCTAGAAAAACGGAGAATATTGTTGATCAAAGCTGGAATCATTGGGGCTACGGCATACACAAGCCTGGAACTAATAAAAATTCTATTACGGCACCCTGAGGTGGATATAGCGTATCTTGGTTCCAGAAGAGATGACAGTGTCAGGATTTCTGACATCTTTCCGGTCCTGGCAGGTAGATTTGATAACCCTTGTTCGTTGATGACACAGAAGGATGTGCCAAAGGGCGTAGATACGGTTTTTGTTACACTACCTCCAGTGATTTCTATGCAATATGTTCCTGGATTCCTTAATGCGGGGATAAAGGTAGTGGATTTGAGCGCTGACTACAGATTTCAGGATAAATCTATTTATAAGACATGGTACAAGGCGGAACATACAGATCCTTTGGGATTGGAAGCTGCGGTCTATGGCCTTCCGGAGATATTCAGAGAAGAGATTAAAAAAGCAACCTTAGTTGCAAATCCAGGATGTTACCCTACTGCCGCAATCATTGGTTTGGCTCCATTGCTTCTAAAAGATTATATTCACACAGATGACATAATCATTGATGCCAAATCCGGAATCTCCGGCAGAGGGCGTGAACCTAATGAGGGTACCCATTATTGTGAATGTAATGAGAATGTCGAGGCTTATAATGTGGGAGAACACCGGCATACACCAGAGATTGAAAATATACTTTCTGTAATTAGTAAGTCAGTGGCGACAGTTTGCTTCACTCCGCATTTAGTTCCAATGGACAGGGGCATTCTGTGTACAACATATGTTAAAATGAAAAAGGAAATCTCTAGTAAAGAAATCATAACTTTATATAATGATTTTTATTCGGAAGAACCTTTTGTTCGAATCAAAACAGATTGCAGGCTTCCAAAGACTAAAGATGTTGTTAATACAAATTTTTGTGAGATTGCAATCAGGACAGTTGGCAAACGTACTGTAATTTTATCTAGTATAGACAACTTAATTAAAGGTGCGTCCGGCCAGGCAGTTCAAAACATGAATATAATGTACGGTTTTGATGAAACGACCGGACTTTTGTAGAATAGATTTTTTCAATTTCTATTCCGGTTCAAAAATATAGTTTAAGAAACAAAATAAATGACTTCAAAAGTAAAGGTAAGGTTTCCTCCAAGCCCAACAGGCTTACTGCATATTGGTGGTGCAAGAACGGCTCTTTATAACTGGCTTTTTGCCAGGCACAATAACGGGAAATTTATTCTGAGGATCGAAGATACCGACCAACAACGTTCTACTGAAGAGGCGACACAAGCGATCCTGGACAGTTTGACATGGCTGGGTTTGGACTGGGATGAAGGCCCGTACCATCAGAGCGAAAGACTTGAGATTTACAGGGAATACTCAGAGAAATTGCTGAAGGATGGCAAAGCTTTTCACGTAGACGATCCTGAGAAAGGCAGAGCCGTGCGCTTTAAGATAACAGGAGAGCTTACAGGTTTTGATGATTTGGTACATGGAAACATAAGTTCCGACACCTCGCTTATTGAAGACTTCGTTATCCAGAAAGCGGATGGTTTTCCTACATATAATTTTGCATGTGTTGTTGATGACGGGGTAATGGGGATAACACACGTGATTCGGGGTGATGATCACTTATCTAATACTCCAAGGCAAGTTGCCCTATACAAAGCATTGGGTTTTGAGTTGCCAAAGTTTGCACATATTCCGATGATTCTTGGAGAGGATGGTTCCCGCATGAGCAAGCGTCACGGGGCAACGTCTGTGACGGAATATCGCGAAAAAGGTTATTTACCTGACGCTCTGGTTAATTTTATAGCGCTTCTTGGCTGGTCGCCCGGGCATGATCAGGAGTTGTTAACCAGGAAGGAAATGATAGAGAAGTTTACCCTGAAACGAGTCAATAAGACCAGAGCTCGTTTTGACAATACAAAACTTGACTGGATGAACGGTAAATATATTCAGGGCTTGCCGGTTGAAGAGCTCGTCAGTAAATTACGTTCATATATAAAAGATGCAAATTTGGATAGTGGAATAGTTTCAGATGAATGGTTGCACAAGTTAGTAGAATTATATAGGGAGAGATTTAAGACATTACCGGAGTTCGTGACACTGGCAACTCCCTTTTTTACTGATGAAATTGAATACGAAGATGCTGCGGTACAAAAACATCTGAAAAAGGGCAATTCTTCTTTGATAAAAGATGCTTATAATAAACTGAAAGAGGTCAATGATTTTTCATCAATTACAGAATTGGAAGGTTGTTTACGGTCAATAACAACCAAATACAGTATCGGCTTTGGCAAGTTGGCCCAGCCGATAAGAGTTGCCGTTATTGGGAAGAGTGCAAGCGCGGGAATCTTTGAAACTCTAGAACTGTTAGGTAAAGAGAAAACATTAAAACGACTGGAATATACAATAAATACTTTCTTGTAAAATTTAAATGACAATCAGAGCCTTCATTGCAATAGAAATTGATAATGGAATAAAAGATAGATTATCAGAATACCTGCGTCAGTTAAAGAAAACTGATGCTGATGTTAAGTGGGTTGCCCCTGAATATATTCACCTGACTTTGAAATTTATTGGATATATTGAGGAGGAAACTCTTGTCAGTTTGAATAAAATCGTTAGTGATGCTGTTTCTTGTCTTGGCCCATTCAGCATTAGTATAGGAAATATTGGTGCATTTCCAAATCTTAAGAAGCCGCGTGTAGTTTTTGTTTGTGTACAAGATGAAGGAGATAACCTTTCAAAGATCTATGAAAAGCTAGACAAAGGTATTGAAGAACTTGGCATGAAAAGAGAATCCAAAAAGTATGTCGGGCATATTACACTTGGAAGAATTAAATCACAAAAAAACATATCCAAACTCAGAAATGCTTTAAGTTCTGGAACAGAATGTTACTTTGGACTTGAAAAGGTGAGTTCTATCTCTCTGATGCAAAGCAAATTAACTCCAACAGGGCCAATTTATACGAGATTAAACAATTTTATGCTAAATTAAAATGGAAAAAGTGAAAACCAAATATTCTCTGGAACACAATTGGATTGAATTAAAGAGAAAAGTTGTAACAATCGGAATAACTGATTATTTTGTAGAGGAACTTGGCGACCTTATAGACCTTTGCCTGCCGAAAGTCAGTGAAGAAATTATTTTTGGGATTTCTTACGGTGAAATAGAATCCATTAATATTCTTCATGATTTAATAGCGCCTTTAAGCGGCGAAATAGTAAAAGTGAACTCGGATTTGGTTGCCAGTTTAAAGATCTTGCAGAAAGACCCCTTTGATACCGGTTGGTTAATTAAGGTTAGAATAGCAGATACCGGGCAACTTGATACCCTTATGGATGAAGACGAATATGAAGAGTACAAGAAAAGTATTAAGGGAAAAGAGAAAGAAGCAGGAAAGAAAAAGCAAAAAGTAAAGATAAAAGAGGAGAGAAAGAAGAAGACAGAGAGTAATGGTGAGAAGCAGTGAGTGTAGCTGAAAAAAGAAATATTATTCCCATCGAGAAAAAGTACTTGACTTGAAAAATGCCTGATAATAAACGTTGGAATCTAGGAGATATATTTAAAGTTTTCCTGTTTCATTTCTTCATGATGCTGGTTGGAATACCTGTTTTTCTAAGAGTGTCAAAACAAATTCTTGGACTGGATTTAGTAGAAGTATTTGGGCAGAATACTATACTCCTTGGTTTATCGCTAATCGTAAATATTTTAACCTGTTTTTATGTTTTCTATATTATTCGGGTAGAATATGGTTTGCCTGTAACATCATTAGGTTTTACGACCCGTAACTGGAAAAGTGATGTAATAATTGGTCTTAAACATTATCTGATAGTTCTTCCTGTTATAATCATAGCCGGCGTTGTAGTAGATTTTGTTTTAAGAATGTTTGGTATAGCGCCTGAACAGCAGGACATTATTAATAAAATTTTGAATGAGGATTCGTTCGGGGTTCTTGCTTTCATGTTTTTCTTTGGCATGTTAGCCGCACCTGTTGTGGAGGAGCTTCTTTTTAGAGGATTTCTTCAGACTGCCGTTAGGACTACTTTTGGCAAACTGAAAGCAATCTTAATTAGTGGATTTCTTTTTGCTTTGATACATTTAAATGCCCATGTGTTTTTGCAGATATTTATTTTAGGACTTTTGTTGGCTTATCTATTTGAAAAAACCGGGGCGTTAATAGCGCCAATAACCGTCCATGTCTGTCACAATACCGCTACATTAGCTTTCTTGATTTCTTTTAAACACATTCTGAAAAGTCATGTTTAAGGGCATTGATGAACAACTGAATATTATTAAACGCGGAGTTGTAGAAATCATCCGCGAAGATGAACTCATCGAAAGACTGTATAGGTCAATAAAGACCAAAACCCCCCTGCGAGCCAAATTAGGCCTGGATCCTACCGCACCGGATATACATATTGGAAATGCCATCCCGATTCACAAGCTGCGTAATTTTCAGGAACTTGGCCACACGGCAGTATTGATAATTGGAGACTATACTGCAATTGTAGGCGACCCGTCTGGTGTGAATAAGACACGGCCCCAACTTTCACACGAAGATATACTGAAAAATACAAGAACCTACTTAGATCAAATAGGAAAGATACTGGATATAGACAAGACTGAAATCCGTTACAACAGTGAATGGTTTAAGGAAATGAAATTTACCGATGTAATTACATTAGCCTCTAAAATGACAGTAGCAAGAATGATGGAGAGAGATGATTTTTCGAAAAGATATACTTCGAAAGTTCCCATAAGCCTCCACGAATTTATTTATCCACTAATGCAGGGATACGATTCAATAATGGTGAGAAGTGATGTGGAAATCGGTGGGACAGATCAGATTTTCAGCCTGCTTGTTGGCCGTGATCTCCAAAGGGATAAAAACATAGAACCTCAAGTAGCGCTCACTACTCCATTACTGGAAGGAATCGATGGGAACAAAAAGATGAGTAAAAGTCTGGACAATTATATTGGCATATATGAAGATCCAAAAGAAATCTTTGGTAAGACAATGAGGATTGGCGATGATCTTATGCGCAAGTATTTTGAGCTGGCAACTGACATGACTGTTGAGGAAATAGATAGTGCATTAAAAGGGCATCCGCGCCAGGCAAAGATTGTTTTGGGGAAGGCTATTGTAAGACGGTATTACAATGAGGAGACGGCCCGGGAAGTGGCGGAAGAATTCGACAGGGTTTTTAAAGAACATAAACTTCCGGATAATATTCCACAAGTAAAGCTTCCTTCTGACGAGTGTCAGAATCATAAGATATGGATAGTCAGATTACTGGTTTTAAGTGGGTTTGCCGCTACAAACGGAGAAGCAAGAAGGCTGATTTCACAGGGAGGAGTAAGTATCAACAATAATGTATTGACTGACCCGGCATGTGAAGTTGAAATGGAAACTGATATGATATTGCGAGTAGGTAAGCGCAGATTTGCACGGATAGTCATGAATTAGGATTGGGACAGCGACTATTATTTGTTGACAAGCTAAGATCAAATGGTTATATTTTTAATTCATGCCACGAATGGCAAGAACTGTAGCCCAAGGTTATCCATATCATGTAACTCAAATGGGAACTATCAACAGAAAACACAAGGCTACTTGCCTGTGAAATTCTAGTAGACGGCGACAATATCTCAGCCCCTGGGAGGAGGGAAACGTATAAAGATTTGATTGCCGGTGAGAAAGAGTTTTTAAATACGTGTTAGTTGGTAAGTTGAACATGGACTGGATTGTATTAATGGTAATTTTCAAATTTTTTTCTGGAGGGGAAAAATGGATAGAACATTTGCAAGTAGAAAATTGTGGGTTGGTGTTTCTGCAGTCATTGGCGTGATTCTTTTCGGCATATTTTATGATACAGATACTGCACTGAGAGTTAGTAAGGCTACCTTTATTATTGTTGGTACCTATTTTGTGGGGCAGGGGGCAGTAGACTTTATACGTGGATATAGAGGAATAGCAACAGACAGAGTTGTGGCAAGCCGGAAACTATGGATTACAGTCTCATCAGTAATTGGAGTTGTGCTGGCAAACGGGATGGGATACGGCGATCTTCAAGCTTCACAGGTTACAAAAGGTATAGTTTTAATTGCCTTTGCCTATATAGCTTCCCAAAGTGGCGTAGATTTTACCGCAACGCTAAAAAAATTGAAGGTTGAAAATTTAGTTACAAGTAGAAAATTATGGGTGGCCGTTGCTGCCATAGTAGTGATTGTAGTTTCAAATGCAGTATGTTTTGATGCGGCGGGAGCAAGGCAGATTACTCTTGGTACAGAAAGTATTGCCGCACTTTATATAGGAGTTCAGGGCGCTGTTGATATTTCAAAGCAAATTTTACGGGCTAGAGGATAAATTCTAGTTTTGTTTTTGTATGTTTTATTTTTTTTAAGAAGTAAAAAATTAAACAAAGAATTTTCATTTAGCGATATTTGCTGAAAAACACAATCTGGTCCATGATAACTTACTGGAGTAAAACAGGGACAGTGACAATGCTGTTGACAAGCCAAGATCAAATGGTTATCCATACTGAAATGTTGCAAACAGGGCTTTGGCCTGTTTGCAACATTTAGGTGTCAATAATATCTTTTAATTACCACATTTTTTCTCAATTCCTCTAAGTATTCTTTCCTCTTTTTGACAAATTCCTCTCTAAAGAGTATATTGCGGATTTCATTTTGTGCCTGCTGAAAGGTCAATGTTTGAGCGGGAACAATCTCTTCTATTCTAAAGATATGGCAGCCTAACGAAGAATCTATTATTGGACTTATTTCACCTTCTTTTAATTTAGAAATTTTATCAACCATGTCTTTTCTGAAATCCTTTACTTCATCGGATTCCCACAGGCCCCCTTTATCAGAATGAGGGTCTTGTGAGTGTTTTTTTGCCAAAGCCTCAAATTCTTCTCCATTTTTTAACTTATTTAAAATATCTTCCGTCGCGGATTTTGCGTCTTCTCTTGTTTTGTATCCAGAAAACTTTATCAATATTTGTCTGAAACTCATACTGCCTTCTCTTGAAAATTCATCAGTGTGTTCCTGGTAATAACGCCTGATTTCTTTTGGTGTAACTATTATTTTTCTATAAACATTATCACGCATGATCTCTTCGATCAACAGGTCTTCCTTTAATTCTGCCCTTTTTTTGAGAGGGTTGATTCCTTGCTTATGAGCCAGTTCATAAAACTTATAGAGAGAACCTACTTCTTTTACAGCGCCCTTGACAAATGCATCAAGGTTCTTTTCAATCTCTTCTGCCTTTTTCGGATCTGCAAGCACAACCTTCTTTGCCTCCTGAACAAGTATTTTCCTGTCAATTAATTCATCAATACCGTTAGAAATTATTTCGTGTTCTTTCTGCTGGAACCCTATATCCCCGTACTTTTCTCTGGCAATCTGCAAGGCTTCAGTTATCTGTCTTCTAATATCAAATTCTGTAATTATCTCACCGTTGACGATTACCCGTACGGCATTTAAATTATCGGCATTTGTTTGATGTAAATAAAACAGTTGCAGAACGGAAAAAACCAGGCATAACTTTAAAATTTTCAAGTATTTCATACCTCATGCACTGTAAATTGTAAGTTTTGAATAGTTACAGTATACAAACCAGTCTATGATCTGTCATCTGCCATTTTCAGGGCCACCTTTCTTCTATGTATTCGGATTCAATAAATTTCTTATGAAATTTGCTGAATCATGAGGCGACATCTTCTTCCCTGGCAAAGTAAGATGCAGCTCGTTACTATCAACTACCTTTACCAGCTTTTTTGCGTTTCTAAAGAGTTGCTCTGCTTTCTTCAAATTTTCGATTTGAAATATAATAGTACCGTTTGTTCTCACGAGTGAACGTATATTAGAAGCTTGTGCCGCAATCCTTACTTCACTTTCTATTAACAGATTTTCAACCTGTTCAGGTATAGGGCCGAATCTATCTGCAAGCTCTTTTTTCATTTCCTCTACCTCACTCTTATGAGATAAACGATTAATCTTCCTGTATATTTCTATTTTCAGTCTCATGTCAGGAATATAGTTGTCTGGTAGATACGATTCCAGATTTAAGTTTATGTGAACATCATTGTAATAAGGGATTGGCTCATTTTTAGCCTTACGAATTACGATTGCAAGCAGTCTGCAAAACATTTCATAACCGACCGCTTCAATATGTCCGTGTTGTTCTATACCTAAGATATTCCCTGTTCCCCTGATCTCAAGATCCCGCATCGCAATCTTAAAGCCTGCGCCAAGTTCTGAGAAGTCAATAATAGCCTTTAATCTCTTCTCGGCTTCCGGTGTGACCGGCCTGTTTTTCGGTAATAAGAGATAGGCATAAGCACGATGTTTATAGCGTCCCACCCTGCCTCGCAACTGGTGTAAATCAGCAAGGCCAAACATATCTGCCTGATTAATAAATATAGTATTTACATTTGGAATATCAAGGCCGGATTCTATTATCGTTGTTGATACGAGAATGTCTGATTTGCCGTTGACAAAATCTGCCGTTTTCTTCTCCAGGATTCTTTCCGGCATCTGCCCATGGACTACAGTAATACTTGCCTCCGGAACTATCTTTGCGATGACATCAGCAATACGATTAATGTTTTTCACACGATTGTGTACAAAATATATTTGTCCATCACGGTTTAATTCGTGAATTATTGCGTTCCTTATTGTGTTTGGATTGAAACGCAATAAACTTGTCTGTATGGATTGCCTGTCCTGGGGCGGAGTATTCAGAGACGACACATCCTTTATGCCCAAAAGAGATAAATGCAGGGTACGCGGGATTGGGGTCGCCGTCAACGTGAGGACGTCAACCGATTCCCTAAACTTCTTTAGTTTTTCTTTATGTTCGACTCCAAACCTCTGTTCTTCATCTATGACTACCAGCCCGATATCCTTGAATGTAACATCTTTCTGGATCAAGCGGTGTGTTCCAATAACGATATCTATCTTTCCCTCTTTTAAATTCTCCAATATTTCCTTTTGCTCTTTTCGGGTCTTAAATCTGCTTAATACGTCAATATTAATGGGATAGTCTGCCATCCTTTCTGCAAAAGTCCTGTAATGCTGCTGCGCCAGTAAAGTTGTCGGCACCAGGACGGCTACCTGTTTCCCATACATTACTGCTTTAAATGCAGCTCTGATCGCGATCTCAGTCTTACCGAATCCCACATCTCCGCAAATGAGTCTGTCCATAGGTTTTGATGATTCCATATCATTCTTGATATCCCTGGCAACCTGTAGCTGATCCTCGGTCTCCTGGTATATGAATTCTGACTCAAACTTTCTCTGCCATTCAGAATCTTTCGGGTAAGCAATACCCTGTTTTGCCTCCCTGATTGCCTGCATGGAAAGGAGTTCACTTGCCACATCCCGAACGGCTTCTTCCGCCATCTGTTTCTTTCTTTCCCATGTTCGTTTGCCTAACTTGCTGAGTTTTGGCTTGTGTTCAGAACCGCATATGTATTTTTGTACTAATTCAATATTTGTGGCAGGGACATAAACCTTTGCGCCTTCATCGAATTCGAGCACAAGAAATTCACCATAACTACCGGACCCATTATCATTGTTAAGCATCTGCATACCCAGGAACCTTGCTATACCGTGGCTGACATGTACTACATAGTCTCCCTTTCTTACATCGAGAAAAGAATCAATGGCCTTTGTTGGTATTAAATTCTTCGGTTCTCTTCTCAGCCGGTAGCGCTGGAATATTTCATGATGTGTGAGAAATGCCGTGGAGATATCTTCAAACAGAAAACCGTGGTTTAGATGTCCAATCTGATATTCTGTATAATTGGAAGGCGGACATTTACATGCAATTCTCTGAGTACTGTGCGGTATCGCTTTACGGGAGACCGGTTGGGAATTAATACCTGATGATAAAAGCTCGCTTAATCTTTGCTTTTCGGCCTCGTTGCTGCAAAAGATTATGGTATTTTTGTGAGAAGCTTTTATTCCCCCGATCTTTTTAATTGAATTATTAACATCATGATCAAAATAGTCCGGGGCTTTTATATTAAATGAAAATACATTTCTACGTTTAAGCGTTAAATTAGAAAGATATATCTTTCTAAAACCTTTGCACGATTTTATTATATGATTAAAAGTAAAAATCTTATCTTGAGATTTCAGGTTAACGTTTATGCTTTTTGCTCTGTTTTCTATATTTTCATATTCCTTAAAAACAACCCACGAACCTTCTGGTATGTAATCTATGAGAGAGATGAATCCGCCTTCCTGTCTCCCGGCTTTTGAATGAGCAGATGTCTCTGTTTGTTCAGTTTGCACGCCGAGTATTTTACATTCACTTACCTTCTTTTCGGACAGTTGAGTCTCTGCGTTAAACATGCGGATAGAGTCAATTTCATCTCCAAAGAACTCGATACGATAAGGCATTTCCCCATCTCTTTTACCAACCGGAATGGCATTACTTGATTGGTGTTCCTGCAGGGAAGAAAATGGAAAGATATCTATAATCCCGCCTCTCAAACTGAATTCTCCGGGCAGTTCAACTATGCCGGTTCTTTCAAAACCACCTTTTATCAGCCAGTCTACAAGAAATTCCTGTTCGCATTCCTGTCCTGTCCTGATTGTGAGGATATTTTTCTCTATTGCCTCAGGCGGCGGCACATGTTGCAAGAGCGATTGGATTGGGGCTATTATAATTCTGTTGGTAGACTTACCATTACCCGTTAACAGCCTATATAAGACACTGATTTGTTGAACATAAGCGCTATTATCAGGTTGTAACTCTGCAGAGATTGCATCCTCTGAAACTGGGAAAAAGGTAGCGCTTTCAGGAAGAAAAACGTTTATATCTTCAAATATCTCTTCCGCCTCCTCTATGCCCGAAGTTACGAAGAGTACTTCTCTTTTTTCGGAAAGGTTTTTATCGTTTGCTAAGCCGGCGATTAAAAAGGCAGCCGATGAACCCCATAATCCCTGAACATGACAATCCTTCCCTGATGCCAGATCGCCTGCTATCTGTTTATACTGCTTGTCTCTATGAATAAGCTCAAATATATTTCTCACGAAGAAATTATACTTACCTTTTAATAACCGGGCAAGAGTTTATATATGAGTTATGGATTAGTATAAGAAAGCGTA
>Ga0155342_1079_pt2 | contig 22235 bp, 20 predicted proteins | sample RifCSPhighO2_02_FD_106310 | JGI IMG/M metagenome (GOLD analysis project Ga0155342, IMG submission 106310) | Planctomycetes bacterium RIFCSPHIGHO2_02_FULL_40_12 | reverse complement strand
GTCTGTATTGTCGCTATTACCTGGGCATTTCCTGCATCTACTGTCATAGGAGCAGAAAAACCAACCAGTGATAAGGCAGCGACTAATCCCAATGTCAACAACTTCTTCATCACCAACCTCCTTTTAAAAAATTTTTAGAAAACAAATCCTGTTTCGGTAACCCGAAAGCTACACATACTATCAATTAACCGGCGTTTGAATGACTGATATGTTATTTGTAAAATAGTTTGCAGCATAGCAGATCTTGCCATCAGGTGACAATGCTACAGAACTTGGACCTAGCCCTACGTTAACCCTGGTAACCAGATAGTCAACCATCAGCGTCAGGTCGTTCTTCATATCGTCCAACTCTTCCTGTGTGCTGCTTGCAACGATATCAATCAATTTTCCAAGATCAAGAATTGTTACCCTGTGCATGCTCCTTATGCCGATATATACATACTTTCCACCCGGATCCACGGCCAAACCATAAGGATTTCCATCATAGTTGTTATGCTCATCCAAAGGCATACATGCAACTTTTCCGCCAGCCTTGGTCTCTACAACTGCAAGGTTGTTTGAGAATATCTGAGCATTCTCTGCCTCACAAACAGGCAGCCAGTTCTTAGGCTGTTCCATTGTAACAAGCACATATGCTCCATCAGGCGTATACGCTACGCCTCTCAGGTTAGCGCTCTGATAAATGTTCCTATGCTCAACAACCCTTCCCGTTGCAAGATCTACAAAATCAACACCCCTGTTGATCTTGCCTGTTGTATCCAGGATTACAGCCGCAGTTTTCCCGTCAGGCGAAATAGCTATATCCCTAGGGCCATAATTAGTTGTCTTGATCTCACCGACTTTGCTATTATTTGCAGTGTCAATGATATCAACCGTATTCCACATACTACCCGAACAACATACATAAGCCTTTGACCCGTCTTTTGACAGTTTAATGCTACAAGGCCAGTCACCAACTTTAATTGTTTTAACAACTGCCTTTTTACCTACATCAACGACTGACACACTGTCACTTTCAGCATTACATACATACAAGGTACGTCCATCATGCGCAAATACTGAAGATTCCGGCTGCACCTGAACAGGCACTTCTCCGGTAACCGCCCTCGATTTTGTGTCAACAAAAGTCACGCTATGGCCTGATTGGTTGGCTATAGCCAATGTGCTACCATCAGGCGAAACTGCAACGTGGAATGGGGATGGGTGCTCTGTCCTTACCCTTGTGCCCTGTATGAAACCAGCACCAGCGCTTTGAGCCAGTGTCAAGCTTAACACCCCTGCACCCAAGAAACCCAATAACCAAGCCTTTTTCTTCATTCTTCACCTCCAAAATGTAAAAATAAATATTAAAAAATTAAAAACTAGGAACATGCGGACATGTACCTGATTTTGTGCAAACCGCCTCTAACGGCTTACCGCAATCCTCACATTTACCAGGGGTTACCAATGTCGGAATGTATTCTATTCTCTCATCAAGTTGATGCCCTGCGCCTGGATGGTCATGATCCTTATTACACGCCGCACATCTGAACACTACCTTAGACCATATCTTTTTGCTGGTGATATCATCCATGCAGACTTCGCAAATACCTGGATGAGGTATACACTTCTCATAAGCTTCGCAATCCTTATTAATGCAACTGTAAATAATCCTCTGACATCCCCATCCTTCTGGAAGATCTTGGTGTACCTTTGCGTCTGTATATTCCCCACTTCCCGCCTTATATTTCTTATAATCCCAAATATAATTAGCGGTGTCACAATCCTTAAACTCTCTTATTTCCTTACAAACTTCACACCAGAAGTGCAACTGAATCTTCTTCTTTGGACAATCTTTACTTTCTCCCGCAACGGCGTAGTTAGCATAGTCTGTGATGATAAATACTATGCAGAAAAAGGTACAAACATGCAAAACTTTGCCTGCAAATCTCCTTGTGGCACTCAATTTTCCCCGCCCCAAAACATAAAATTATAAGATTGTAACATCACTAAAAATCTGGAATATGTGGGCATGTTCCAGACATTTTACAAACGGTGTCAAGCGGTTTCCCACAATCCTTACAATTGCCAAAACTTATTAAATGCTCCGCATATTCCTTCTTATGATCAATCACATGCCCTGCTCCCGGTTCATCAGACACCTTCCCGCAACCGGTGCATTTAAAATCAAGCTTTGCTCTGCTTTTTCTGGGTGCCAGGTCATCACCACATGTTTTGCATGAACCTGCATTATATGGCAAACATACCTTAGACCCTTCACAAAAAATACCATTCGGATTTGAGGACCATTTTTTTCCATCACGTATGCAGTAATACTCAGTCCTCAAACATGCCCAAGACGGCACCATTTTATGCGTGGCAACTTCTTCACCAGCTTTATGCTCCTTGGTATTCCAGATGTATTTCAAGTTACCACATTCATTCCAAGTGAAAATCTCCTCACACACTGTACACCAATACAATTTTTCATTCTCTTTCTTCGGACAAAGATTTCCCTCTGCTGCTCCAGCAAAATTCAGTTGACTACCAACAAACGCAATTATGCACATAAAGACACCAAAATATAAAGCCTTACTAACGAATGCTCTCATTGTATTCAACTCTTCACCTCCTTTCAATACTTTAATAAAAAATATAACACGCAACTACATTGTTTTAAGCATATTACGTGCCAAAATGCTATATACCATTATGTTTGACATAAGCCTTTTAACACTAAAGCATTGACATGCCACTTTCGAAAGCATATTTCCATCTGCGCTAAAAAACTGGCTCAAAAAAACCAAAACGGCCATTTCAATCACCAACACCAGTAATTTAACAAAAAAAAATTAAATGTCAACTCTTAATGTTATATTTGGTAAATTAGTTATTGTCGTATTTTTTCCAACCTATACCTGAAGGTTCCCCTGCTGAGTCCAAGTAACTTAGCAGCCTTGGTTTTATTGTTTTTGCTTTTTTTCAGCGCCTGCAAAACCAGGTGTTTTTCCAATTCATCTATCGAGATTCCTTCCGGAGGCAAATTAAAATCTACCATTTTTAACATATTGCCTTTACCATTCTCGCTACCTGACATAGAATCTTTAACTAAAGCCACAGGCAGATGTTCTTCTGTTATCAAGTCTCCTTTACACAGTATTACGGCTCTTTCCAGGCAATTCTTTAGCTCTCTTACATTTCCCTCCCACTTGCTTGAGACAAGAATCTTTTCTACATTTTTTGACAGTTTCAATGGGAATTTGCCCATTTTAGCAGAAAATTGTCCGACAAAATCCCTTGTTAATGGTAAAATGTCCTCTTGCCTTGACCTGAGCGGAGGTATATTTATAGGAAACACATTTATGCGATAGTATAAATCCTCCCTGAATTGACCTTTTTTAACATACTCTTCAAGATTCTTATTACTGGCACATATTATTCTTACATCAACTTTTACAGATTCCGCCCCTCCAAGTCGTTCCAATTCCCTTTCTTCAACAACCCTCAGCACTTTGGCCTGAACAGACGGATTCATTTCCGATATCTCATCGAGAAACAGAGTGCCTCCGTTTGCCAATTCAAAACGACCTTTTTTGCATTTCTCTGCTCCTGTAAAAGCACCCTTTTCATAGCCGAATAGCTCGCTCTCCAGCAAATTCTCCGGCAGTGCAGCACAGTTAATCGTAATCAATGGACCACTTTTCCTTAAGCTATTAAAGTGAATGGCCCTTGCCACAAGCTCTTTCCCTGTACCGCTTTCACCATAGACAAATACAGTCGAATCCGTTCTGGAAACATCCCCTGCTAACAGAAGCACTTCTAATATTTTAGGTGAATTACCAATGATATTCCCAAAATTATAATGAGACTCTAACTCCTTCCGAAGATACCTGTTTTCCATTGTCAAAGATCTCATTTTCAGGGCTTTTCCCACTGCGACAGAAAGCGTGCCATCTTCAAATGGTTTTGTAATGTAATCAAACGCGCCTTCCTTCATTGATTCCACTGCTGTTTCAATAGAATCATCTCCAGTCACAACTATAACCGGCAGATCCGGGTCCATTGATTTAATCTGCTTTAAAAATTCCAATCTGCCAATTCTGGGCACTCTCAGGTCAGTAATGATTAGATGAAGCCTTTCATGCTCAACGAAATCAACTATCGAAGTCACGTCCTGAGCCTTAACAACTTCGATATTTTCCATCTCATCAAAAATTATTCTAATATTACGTATTATACGTTCTTCATCATCAGTTACCAACACCCTGCTAACCATAAAAAACACCCTTTAAAAATTGGAACAGCGAATTTTCGCTTATCAGAAAGCAAAAATACTAAAAATATCAAAGTTAATATTTTTAGTTAAATCTGCTATAACGAATACAATAGAACAAATTAATGACGATAGCATGAAACCGACCATAAGCAAACCAACTGCAAGAAGCGGAAGTCCCATCAGCTTAGACACAAACTTGGCCTTGCGAGACGCCGGTTGAACTTTAAGCTCCTCCAATTGCCCCTCTTCTTTCAACCTCTCATAATAAGCGCCTCTCTCGTGTTTCATGTGACCTTCGTCAATCCTTCCAGTAAACATTGCCTCATCAACAGGTATATTCTCAGGCAACAGGTGAGTGTGTAAGAAATGAATAGAAAAGATAAAACCTGCCGCCAGCAAGGCTTCATACCTGTGAGCAACCAGCGCTATACTCGGCAAATCTATAAAAGTCGCAACATAAGCAGGTATCAGACTCGCAGATTGCACTGGAAACCAAAGAATAAAACCTGTAACACCCATAACCATGGTGCCCCACATAAGCGAAAGATATTCAAACTTTTCCCAATATATATATCTATCAAACTGTGGCCTTTTCCCCAATCTGAAAAACCACAAGACATCTCCCAGAACATTTAATATATCCTTTGGCTGAATCAATAGAGATTCAGGTCCCCAGAAAATATTTCTATTCTTTCTTACAAGGGTTTCAAATGTTAGAAACGCAAAGTGCAGAAAGGCCGCAAGAAAAGTAATAAGAGCACAAATCCTATGAATGTTACCAGCTGTAGGATAACCTCCCATAAGATTATACAGAAAACGAGCCCATGCGTATTCTTTAAAAACCAGCGGCATACCGGTCAACACTAATCCAAAAAAGCTGATAATTATGAGAAAATGGCCAAATCGGTGAAACAAGCCAAATCTTAGAATAGTATTATTATTACTTGTCATGTTCCAATTCCTTTCCTTTTCGCTCGTCCAATAATGTGCCTAACCACGACAAAAGCATATGCGTCCCAAACTGTGCAAAAGTTATTACTAAAATGCCCACATACATTACGAAGAGAATTGTTAATATTATCTGCGGACTCTTTATTATACTCTTGACCTGACCGGGATCTTTCCTGATGTTCAGCAGGGCAACCATAGCAGACTTGTAATAACCTAGGTTTTTATATTGCGGATGCGCTACATGTTTAATAAAACTATCGCTGGCACCCGGATGGCATTTACCGCACGTCTCTTTAGCATTTTCCGGGCCCAGAGTAGACTCTGGATCTGATGAGTTCAATATGGTATGCTGACCATGACAATCAACACACGTTGCTATATCAGTGCCTACATGCCCCATCGCTGTAACCTGGCCATGCAGATTATTACGATAAGAGTGGTAGTATTTTGCGTGACACCCTCCGCATTTCTCTATCGTATCCATTCTGTGATACAAATTATCAACTCTGGGCGTGTCACGTTTGGACTTCTCTCCTGCATGGCAATGTTTACAGGTAGGCAGTTCCACACCTTTTTTCCGCATCAAATTTGCGTGACTACCTTCCAGAAATGTTTCGGCAGGGTCGTCATGGCAAAATGTTATACAATCAACAGGCTGCAGGTTCGGATAATGTTCTCCTTCTGATCCTTCCAGATCGGCATGACAATCAATACAGTAAAAATCCTCACCTCCATGAGCAGATGCATGGTATGCATCTGCGTCAACCAGCATCGAGACAATCTCTACTTCACCGGTAACATGATCAATCCTTACCTTGACATCCACCTCTGCCGGGTCTGTATGGCACTCTAAACACTCGCTATTCTCCTGAGCACAGAGGTTTTCTAATGAAAAAGAATAAGTGAAAAACAAAAGACATGAATAAAGACATGAAATAAATGCAAATCTACAAACTTTAATATCCCCGAATACATCTATAGTTGTTTTCAGCAAAGATACCACTTTATGGTTTCCTCCCCTTGATTGAAAGAAAGATAGTACTTTATACAGTGGGTCAAGCTTTCACTACAGCAACATATCTTCTTGTATAAATATAAAGCTAAGTTCACACCGCAATCATCACTCCTCCTCCACTTATGAGTGAGGAGGGGTGATAATGCGCAACTTACTGCCAATACTTTTTAAAAGTTACTAATGTGAAGCTTTAATTTTAAAACTAACTCCAAAAGAAACAGAAGCTATTGCTGTTAGTGAGCATTACTTGGCTTTGTCTTAAATAGCGGATCCTGCTCTATGTAGCCCTTCCACTTCTTTTTCTCGTCATCAGACATCTTGGCCAGCACATCATCAATCCTATCATTATCCCTGTGGTCGTCCTTCTTAAAATACTCTTTGAAGTCCATAACCTTGGGCTTGCCTGTCTTTTCATCGTTGCCTGCCTTCGGGCATTTATTTTTGTCATTAGCGTCTTCCCAGTGGCACTCCAGACATTGTTCTTTTATGGTATTATATTTATTTACGCCAGCCACAACCAGGCCCGCATCAAATTGAACCTTTCTGGCAGTCATCGGGTCTTTTTCCAGCAATTCCTTAAACGCATCCTTACCCTTTTTGTTGTAATTTTTCTTTACATCTTCATACCCTTCACCAGGACCGTGACATGCTTCGCATGCGACGTCTTCAATGAAATTGCCAAGTTTAGATTTGTCCTTCTTTATCTTCATGTCCAGCGCTGTTGCATGACACTTTAAGCACTCTGGATTACTCTTCTCCTCATCAGTTTTCAACCTTTCCTTAAAGGTATGCGAATGCAGCCTCTCTTTGTACTCTTCACCTTCAAAACAGCCCTTTGACATGTGACATTTACAACCTGCATTACCCACGTATTTCCACATCTGCTTTTCAGCGCCAAAACTCTGGTTACTTTGAAAGACTACAAACGATGTTAAAGAAATTACTACGCATATCATGAAAAATCTTCTTAAATCACAACCGAACATACTGTTTACCCCTTTCTCTTTAATCTTAATGTAATTTTTAATATTATTCTAACCTCTTGCCGATTGACTATCCAATAACTAATATATCTAATGTATCCTCTTTTAAAGGGTTGGGATTTTATCAAGACCATTTTATTGTGTCAAGAAAAAACTGTAAATGTTGTTTATATTATACAAGCTTTGGTATAAGAGTAATATTTAAACGAATTGCAGAACAATTTAAATGCTTTTTTGTTATTACTTCCCATCAATGAGATTTTCCACAAAATGGGTGTTAACATCACCTGCAACAAACCTCGGATCCGAAATAATATTAAGATGAAGAGGTATTGTCGTCTTTACACCTTCAATCCTGTATTCACTTAAGGCCCTTTTCATACAGGCAATTGCCTCTTCTCTGTTTTTCTTATGCACTATCAACTTACCTAATAATGAATCATAGTACGGAGGCACCTCATATCCAGCGTAAACATGCGAATCCACCCTGACACCTTTTCCTCCCGGAACGCTGCACATTGTTATCTTACCAGCATAAGGCCTAAAACCGTTATCAGGGTCTTCGGCATTTATCCTGCATTCTATCGAAACCCCCTCACTTTTTATCTTCTTCTGGCGCAAATTTAATCTCTCTCCATGAGCAATTCTTATTTGCTCTTTTACCAAATCTATCCCTGTAACCATTTCAGTTACAGGATGTTCTACCTGAATTCTGGTATTCATTTCTATAAAATAGTATTTACCCTCTCCATCTACTAAAAATTCGACTGTACCAACATTGGTATAATTAACCGCCTTTGCCAGCTTTATGGCTGCTTTACAAATATCTTCACGTAATTGATCTTTTATGTTAGGAGCCGGCGCCTGCTCCAATAACTTTTGATGTCTTCTTTGAATCGTGCAATCCCTCTCGCCAAGATGCACAATATTACCATATTTATCCGCTACTATCTGCACTTCAACGTGACGTGAAGGTTCTATATATTTTTCTAAATAAATGGAAGGGTCTTTAAATGCTACTTTTGCTTCACGTTGAGCGACTGCCAGCGAATTGACTAAACTTATGTCATTATGGGCAACCCTCATACCTCTACCGCCACCGCCAAAAGACGCCTTTATCAAGACCGGATAACCTATTTCATGAGCTATCTTTAAGGCTTGTTGTTGATTTTCGATATTTGAATAGCTACCGGGTATAACGGGTATCTTATTTTCGACCGCTATGTTTCTGGCCTGAGTCTTATCTCCCATTTTAGTCATAACCTCGGAGGAAGGCCCAATAAAAACAATATTAGAAGATTCACATACCTCAGCAAAGTGGCTATTTTCCGACAAAAAACCGTATCCCGGATGTATGGCCTCTATGTCTGTAATCTCCGCAGCACTGATAATACCCGGAATATTTAAATAACTTCCTTCAGATTCACCAGGACCGATACAGATATGAGCATCCGCATACTGTAAATAAAGGGCGTCTTTGTCAGCTTTTGAGTATACGGCAACGGTTTCAATACCAAGCTCTTTGCAGGTCCTTATTATTCGAAGGGCAATCTCACCCCTATTTGCCACTAAAATCCTTGAAAACATAGTCTGCTTTTATCCTCCTTATTTTCACGTTCTTCACATAATAACAAAGGAACTATATGGATTTTCATTATTCGGTCGAAAAACTATTTTTCTAAGTATAGAAATGACGGATTTGATTATGCCAGTGTGGACTTTATATTGCGTGAGAGAAAACAAAAATAAAAAAGTACAACTAGTAACAATTTGTCAGTTTATCAAATAACTCTCAAACTTCAGATGTTTCTACACAAAAAAGAGGCTGCCCATACTCAACAGCAGTACCATTCTCCACCATTACCTCCGTAATTTTTCCCTTTATCTCAGCTTTAACTTCGTTCATAATTTTCATAGCCTCAATGATACAAACAACTGTCTCTTCGTCAACATCGTCCCCAATATTTACATAAGCATCTGCACCGGGTGCGCTGGTATAAAATGTACCGACCATTGGAGCCACAACCTCAGCAACACTTGAGTCTTTCTTTGATGTTATATATTTAGTAGAACCTTCCTGTAATGAAGGCTTCATCCCCGGCAAATGGATACTTGTTTGTATCGAATCCAGATTATTCTTTTTTAGGCGTATCTTGGCTGCCTCTTCTTCAACCTCTATTTCTGCAAGGTTGTTTTCATTCATCAACAAAATTAAGTTTTTTACCTTTTCAATTAGATCCATTTTTAAATGTAGTTTTGTTTTCTATAATAGTAAAAGCTTTATCCACTGCTTCCTTAGCGCTTTCACACTTAATTATGCCATCGCCATAAACTTTTTCATCAGGGCAGATTCTACCAGATAACTGATCTAAATTCCAGGTATGAATGCCGATTACTGGTTTCTTTTTCATAAGGGCATAGCTGATTTCCGAAAGAGTGCCAAGCCTGCCGTTTACGGCAATAACGACGTCTCCTGAGTAAGCAACTAAAACATTTCTCGCAAAACCCAACCCGGTTGGCAAGGAAATGTCAATATAAGGATTTGCGCTATCAGGATCTTCACCGGGAATGATTCCGACCGTAAGGCCGCCTCTCTCTTTCGCACCTTTTGCAGCTTCAGCCATTACCCCGCCAAGGCCACCACATATTAATACCGCTCCACGCTCTGCTATTTCTTTTCCCACCTCATTAGCAATCTTCGCAATTTGAGGACTTAGTGTACCATCATTGCTTCCACTTCCTATTACGGATATACAAATCTTTCTCGGCATCATCTATTATAGACAATTTTTTCTTCAAGCGCTACCAAATCAATGTCAGCAAGAAGGTCAAGACAAAAACTAACTTCCACATTACTTTTTCTAAGTACATTTGCAAGCATGTCTGCTTCTTCTTTAGTCAATCCAATCGTAACAGCAGGTAACAACTTTCTCCTATTTACTACCAGCATATCTTTCTCCTTTTCACGGACATGAAGCGCAGTTGAGAACTTTTTATCATATTTGATTCGTTTATCAAGTGTTTTTAATTTTTATATTCTTATTGCATCTTGCAACAGTTATTTTTTCTTACAAGAGAAATAACTTATTTATCTTAATGTATATAGATATCAGTACTTAATGGTTACTAATTGAAATGGGGGGTTTGCTGAATCTTTTTCGTCCTTAATGCGACATCAATGTGAGTACCTTTTATAAAGAAAGAAAACGCAAGATTATATAAAGCCTTTACACACTTTGGATTAATCTCAAGAGCGTTTCTATACTCGAAGATAGCATCATTAAACATCTTTTTTTTAAAGTATACATCCCCTGACCTGTTATGCAAGGCTACACTTTCTCTTCCGAAGGGTTCTGTTTGTTTGGTTAAACTGATTTTACCGGGGTTTTCACCATCCATGGTATTATAAAGATAGTATCGTTTTACTAAAAAGCCCTGGTCGCTCTCCTGTGCATCTTCTCTCATTGCTATTGCATCATCAAGATGTAGAGCCTTACTGTAATATGCATAAGCGAGATTATGATTTGCATTATTATCATAAGGATTTCTTCTTATGACGTCTTCATATTTCTCAATGGCTTCGTTATATCCTATACTGGTATTATAATTTCTGACTATATTATAAGAAACAGTTTCTCCTTCATCAATTTCTTTTTCTACGTTATCATCTGCAATACCTTCTGGAGAATCATGAATATTCTCCAGGGTGTCATTGTCAAGACAGACGAGTTCTATGAGGTTCAGGTTCTCTTTATCGGATACATTTTTCCGGTCATTTTCATCATCTGTTGTCTTCAACTCTTCTTGTGTTTTAACCTTGTGAGTTGGAACAGTCTCTCCATTATTTGAAACCTCCACTTTAGTATTGCCAACCACTTTGCCGATACCTTCCTTCTTTTGTGTACTGATTTCTGTCGAAGATTTTTCTTCTATAGGAGATGCTCCGAAACCAACCCCGAATTGACCAAACGCATCTTTCCAGTCAGATTGATCCCTCTCCGGCTGCGGCTGAGTTGACTGGACTTGCCGAGTAGTATCATTTTGGTTGGTAGTTTTTACAAATTGTTGATTCGTAACATCATTTTGTTTGCTATTTCTATCTACTGAAATTGCAAACAATTCTTGTGGTCCATTCTTATTAGAAGGGACAGACGCCTCGTCATGTGATTCATTTACTACGTTAGTTATGTTGCCGGTTACCTTATCAATATCCTGTTTTCTTTGTGTGCTAATTTCTAATGAAAGATTTTTTTGTACATCTTTATAAAAAGGATTAATACTTGCCACTTTTTCCCATATAATAATTGCTTCATCAAGGTCGCCTTTGTAATAATATGCCAGTCCAAGATTATATAGTGTGTCTATGTTATCAGGCTCAATTTGCAATGATTTTTTATATACACAAACAGCATCGTCATAATATCCTGTATTGAAATGAATAAGGCCCATATTATCAAGGGCTGAAGTATTTTCGGGTTGAACGGCAAGAACCCTTTTAAACTGGACAATAGCTTTATTTATCAATCCTTTGTCTCTATAAGCAACTCCCAGACTGAAAAGCGCATCAGTATCATCCGGTCGTTTAATCAAGATTTGTTTGTACTCGTTAATAGCTTCATTATACATTTTGTTTTTGGTGTAGGCAACTGCAAGGTTGTAACGGGCGTCTGTCATATCCGGATTTATCTCAAGCGCCCTTTCCCACGAAGAAATAGCCTTATAAAACAACCCTTTTTCTTTGGTATCTGGATCTACTTCAAGCGCCTTTCTCCATTCAGAAACGGCTTTGCAAAACATCCTTTTTTCATCATATACGTTTCCAAGGTTGTAATAAGCATCTGCAAGGTTGGGATTAATCTCAATCGCCATTTCCCATGCATCAATAGCTTCATCAATCATGCCCTTATCGAACAAAACCGAACCCATATTGTTATAAGCATCAGCATAATTACCGCTAATCTCTATGGCTCTCTCATATGACGTAAGCGCCGAATCCAACATATTTTTATCATAAAAAGCATTCCCCAAACCATAATAAGCTGCCGCATGATCAGGCCTTAATTCTATAGTACAATTGTATTCTTTGATTGCATTATCTAATTCACCTGTGTTTACATATACAATCCCAAGTGAATAATGTGTTTCAGGATCGTCAGGATTAATTTCTATTGCCTTTTGAAATGTTTTTACAGCCTCCATGAACATACCCCTTTTTGTATATGCAACACCCATATTAAAATATGTATCTGAGTCAAAAGGCGTAATTTCTATCACCTTTTCCCATGCCGAAATGGCTTCTTTTAACAATCCTTTTTCCTCATAGGCATTTCCCAAATTATAGTAAGCTTCTACAAATTTCGGACTAACTATTATAGCTTTTTCCCATGCTGAGATTGCCTCGCTTATCTTACCCTTATCATAATCGGAAACGCCGAGGTCATAATAATAGTTACGCTCATCAGTACCGGAAAGTATATTTCCTGGCAGCACAAGAAACGCAAAGACAACCGATAACAGGACTATGTATTTCTTCTTCATTTTTACCGTTATTCTCTTATTTTCTACTGTTATTTCAAAAATTGACTGGAATTCGCAAATTCCTGTTAGAGACTCGCAAATTTTACAAGATTTAGGATAACTATTCAGTAAACCACCTGTTGTATCAATGTTTTATAGTAACACAGGCATCTTGCCTGTGATTGACAGGCTGGAAGCCTGTCCTATAACGAAAAAGATGTTTTTAAATCGGAAAGCCTAAAATGACAGAACGATAGGATTTATGACACGCACTGCAGATTATGGTCTGAAACTGTCACTAAGCCATTAAATGCAGCTTTTCAAGTGTGGGGTGTATTTGCCTGTTTCTATACAGAAACGTGTATGGAAACCTTTACAAGTACTTTCTTTATACCAAATTAGAAAAAAAAATCAATATAAATTTTTACAAAAGATTTTCTGTCGCAGGCAGCATCACATAGCCACAAATCTAAGGTTTTAACTACTCAACCTCAAAAGGTTATAACATCGGCTAAATGTCTAACTACCAAGGTTTATCCAGACGCTTTTTACCTGTGTATATAACTCTAAGGCATGTATTCCTAATTCTCTGCCAAAGCCGCTTTGCTTAAACCCGCCAAAAGGCGAAGCCGCATCGAAGGTGTTGTAAGTATTTACCCAGATTGTACCGGCCTTCAAATCTCTGGCAAGCCTGTGAGCCTTCTTTATATCCCTGGTCCAAACAGCAGCCGCCAGGCCGTAAATTGAAGAATTACTTTGTCTTACCATGTCAGCAACATCATCAAATGTAATTGCTGACACAACAGGGCCAAATATCTCCTCCCTGGCTATTTTCATATTATTATCAACTTCATCAAAAATGGTAGGTTTAACGAAATATCCCCTCTTTCCACATCTCTCACCGCCTGTTACCAGTTTTGCGCCTTCCTGTTTTCCACTATCAATATAGCCTAATATCTTATCAAATTGTTCCTTAGAAACCTGTGCTCCCATCTGAGTACCAACATCTTCCGGATTTCCAACACGCAGGCTGGAAGCCTTATCTGACAACTTTTCCAGAAATTCATCATGGATGCTTCTTTCAAGGAATAACCTGGAACCTGCACAACAGACTTCACCCTGATTGAAAAATATACCCGTCATAGCGCCGTTTACAGCACTATCTATATCAGAATCCGCAAATACAATATTGGGAGACTTTCCGCCTAATTCCAGTGATACACGTTTTAAATTCTTTGAAGCTGCCTGCATTATGATGCGTCCCGTAGTATATTCACCCGTAAAGGCGATCTTATCAACATCCATATGCTCAGCAAGAGCGGCGCCTGCTGTAGGGCCATAACCTGGCACAATATTCAAAACACCATCCGGCAATCCAGCCTCCTGACAAATCTCGCCTAGCCTCAATGCGGTTAACGGAGTCTGCTCGGCAGGCTTTAAGACTACGGTGTTGCCGCAGGCCAGAGCAGGCGCTATCTTCCACGCAGCCATTAGTAAAGGGAAATTCCATGGTATTATCTGCCCTACAACACCAACAGGCTCTCTCAAGGTATAGTTAAAAAATTCTCCTCTTACCGGAATTGTCTCGCCATGAATCTTGTCCGCCCATCCCGCATAATACAGTAAGCAGTCAATTACAAGCGGAAGATCAGCGTTTGTTGTCTCACTTATTGGCTTACCATTGTCCAATGTTTCCAGCAAGGCTAATTCTTCCTTATTCTTTTCTATTAAATCCATTATCCTTAAAAGAATTCTACCTCTGTCACGGGCATCGGTCTTTCTCCATGGGCCTTCTTCAAACGCCTTACGCGCTGCCGTGACCGCAAGATCAATATCCGCCTTGTCCCCTTCTGCAATTAAGGTTATGACTTCTTCCGTCGCGGGATTTATAGTGTCAAATGTCTTACCCGAAACAGAATCTACCCATTTCCCGTCGATAAACAACTTACCAGGTTTTATTTTTACCTCTTCTTTCGTAATCATTTTGTTTATTCCCATTTTTTAATTAGGTTGGGTTTTAAAAGACAAAACCTCAATAGTTCGATAAACTCACTATGCTGAGCTTGTCGAAGCATTGAAATTCCTATGCATAAATTAATGCCCTCTGGACGGATTTCTTCACTGTTAGCGCAGGTGGACATTGCCTACCCTACAGCAACAAAAAGAATGCCAGAAGAATAAGCGATCCCCCCAGAAAATGCTGGGATACATCCTTGACGGTATTCCTGGTTTTTAGCCCTACAACTTTTCTATGCTTTTCTATAACACCTCTAAATATATCTTTAAGCTCATCACCGGCAGCGTCATGAATATATGTACCTCCGGTTATTTCAGCAATTTCCTGTAATAATTCCGGATCAGGTTTTGTCATGATAGTGTCGCCTTCCATATCAACCTCATAACCGGTTGTGTGTCCGTTCTTATCCTTCTTGGGAATGGGAGAAGCCTCAAGAGGGTCTCCGATTCCAATCAAATAGACCGAAATATCCTTTCGTTCCATCAGCATCTTAACGGCTTCTGCCACCTGGCTTCTCACTGCCAATTGCTCTTCACCATCCGTGAGAAATATGATTACCTTTTCTCTCTCCTCCTTACTGAACGACTCTATTGCTATAAGCAGTGCATTCCCGACATTTGTACCGTAAGGTACGAAACGCGCATAGTTCTCGTTCACCATGCGCAGAATCCTTAAGAAAATGCTATCATAATCCATAGTTAGATAAGGAATCATGGAAAATGCGCGTCCGGCAAATACCACCAGGCCTAAATAATCATTTTCAAGGTCCTTAATTAAATTCTCCATCTCAATCTTTGCCCTTTGCAGCCTGTTAGGTTTTACGTCCTCCGCCAGCATACTCAACGACACATCCAGCACAAAGACAACCTCCATGCCTTCCTTCTCATAATACTCTTCAGTTGTCTGCCACTTCGGCCCTATCAGCACCATACAAAGGCCGCAAAAAGAGACGCTGACCATAAAACCTTTGGCAATATTGCAGGTGGTATTCGGTATTCTGCTGAATCTCTGCAATATGCCAAGACCGCCAAAACTCTTTAACCACCTCCTTTTTCTTCCCGTTGAATAAAGATAGACAAGAAAAATAAGTGCAACGCCAAGGAGTATGTAAATCAAATATTGTTGTTGTGAAAAGAATAGCATTATTTAAAAGAGAAAATTTTTTTACTTTGGATTGAGTAAATTAGCAGTATATATTACTGATGGGTTCGCTCCGCTTAACCCATCTTACAATTTTGTTTAACAATCTCACCATCTGATCTTCTGATCACCGCTATGCCTGTATTGATTCCCCCAAGGAATGAGTTTCAGTGATTGAATCCTTTCTTCTCTTTCCTGTTGTACTGGACTGAACAAAGTTGAGAGTTGTCTTTGTCCCAACCGCATCCTTTCGAGATTCTTCTTTGCCTTAAAATCATCCGGATATATTCTAAGCGCCTTCGCATACTCTTCTGCTGCTGTAATAAAATCCATATTTGTTGCTATTATATTTGCCCTGTTATATATGGCATTTTCTTTGATTGCTTCATTGTCTGACCTGGCAGCCTGCTTGAATTCCGCCCCAGCCCTCCCGGTGTCCCCCATCAGCGTCAATACTACTCCGGTATTGTATGCAATATAGGGATCTTCTCTATCAAAATATTTAGAAATCCTGTACACCTTTGATTTTCTTACCCCTTCAAGCAAGTCAAGCGCTTTGTTATATCTTCCCATAGCAACATCTTTCTTTACATTTTCAGCAAGCCTGCACCGGCTCCAGTACCCGCGTCCGCAGGCAATTAAGGCGATTGCAAGGGCAAGAAACGATAATTTAATTATGGTATTTTTGTTCATTTATTTCTTTCTTTTTTTACCTCGATGACACTAAGCACGAAAGCATTCTGGTCTTGTATAATAAGGGCGTATAGCAATACGCCCCTACAACGTATGATTCACGGAAGCTTCAGCCATATATTTTCTATTACAACCATTCCTAATAAAAAACAGATACCAATAGCCGTAGGGATAAAGAACAGGTCCTTCTTCTTTACGACTGTTTCCATTATTATCTTTTCCTTTTCTATCCTGTCAATCGCTGAATAAAACTGTTCCACTTCTTCATAGTTCTCAGCGGCAAAATATTTTCCACCTGTTGATTCTACGCCCTTTTTCAATGACGCTATCCTTTCAGCAGCCTGTTCATGCTCCACGCCTGTTTCACCTGATGCAGGTACGGAAACTACGTATACCTTGACACCCAGCCTCTTAATAAAACGAAGCGGCCTGTTAGGCTCTATCCCCACATTGTATATGCCGTCTGTAAACAGGACTATCACCTTGTTGTTCATCGTGCCCCTGTTCTGAACCATTTTTACAAAGTCAAGTGCATACTTGCCAAGCCCTTCATCCCTGTTTATGCTCTTTCTTAATTTGTTAATTTCAAAGATCTGACCCATATCCCTTTCAATAATGGCAAGAATGGAAGTAAAAAGCCCCTCCCCAATGGCAGTTTTTACACCAACATGATGCGGTTTAATCCTGTCTAATGACTTTTCCAGCAACTGGGTTTCCCAGGTAGGCAATACAACAACTACCGCATCCGTTCCATAAATGGTAATACCTATAATATCATGGCTTCTTTTCCTTATAAAATCTTTTGCAATATCCCTGATCTTCTCCATAGCTTCACCTGTCATACTAAAGGATGTATCTATGGAAAGTATTATTTCACGTCCCTGGAATGCCACTTCCGTTTCCTGATAGCTGGATTGAGGTCTGGAAAACGCAAGAATGGTAAAGAATATGGAAAGAAAACATAATATCTTCGGCAGCCGCCTTATGAAGGTCTTTATATTTTTTGTCCCTTCTAAATGACTCGTACTTGAATAGCCCAGGTATTTCCCTTCCCTCCTTAAAAAGATCAAGAATACAAAAGGAATCAATGCCAGAAGGAAGATAGGATTTTCAATGCTCAAGTATAAATTCCCCTAATAATAACCCCGCCTCTTCGCCTCTTTCAGGATCTCCTGCACCCCGCCCATAGCCTTCTCAATCACGTTCTTATCGATATCACCAAAGATTACACAGTCAAATGATTTAAGTGCATTGTTCGCAGATTCAACAATTTCCTGCGCCAGCTTTTTATCCCTGATTATATCGATAAGTTTTGCTGTGGTTACTGAACGTACCACTTCTCCAGGCACCTCCGCCAATGTTCCCAGAAAGGCCCTTGAGGCACAATCAATATTAACAACCGACCGCCTCATTTCATCATCTTCAGCATCACTGCTATAATCGGTAATCAGTTTTTCCAGCCTCTCCGCGTGTGCAAGAGGAGACATTGCCATCCTTTCCTTAATAGCTTCAGACAGCCTGTACACAAGTTTACTGATTTCGTTTGCCCCCAGAACAATTATAATGATAACACCCAGAATGACAGGCAGATGGCTTCTCAGGCATATATCCTTTTGCGAATACACAAGCGGCCCCTTTATGCCTTCAAGGGGAACATCAATTCTTTTTAATAAACTATTGATTAATACAGGGATTGCAGGAGCGCTTACTTTCTGAGTTGCAACTGTTTTTTCGCCCTCTTCCTGTTTAACCTTTCCCTCACGATCAATACTATAAAGTACCGGCAGTGAAGGAATTTCAAAATTCTCTGACTTATCCGGCAGTTCATAGATTGAGAGTTCATATTCTGCCGTTGTTTTTCTCAATTTCCCTTCCGTTTCCTCGTTAATCCAGAAATCTATCAGCTTAAACGGATTAAGGTCAAGCCCTTCCATATTTTCTTTATGTATCTGCACATAATCCTCGTGCCAGATCGTAAGTTTATACTTGAGCCTGTCCCCAATATTAACTATATCTCTATCCAGCTCTGTTTCTACCATAATCGGGACCTTCTTTAATGACATGGGAGATGTCTGCACATGTCCGGAGGTTTTATTTGCTTCATCGTTATAAGGAATGGAGAATGCGGGTACAGTATACACCCCCTCTTCCGCATCATCAGGCAGAGAAAGGATGTAGGTTATTACACAGAAGTCGCTATCGTTATTAAATATCTGCCTCTCACCGATAGTTACCTTTACTATCTTAAATGGAGAAAGATCAACCTCTTTAAATAGCTCCACATTTACACTGACGCCCAGCTTCCACAGCATCTGCAGGGTTAAATGTATCATTTTACCTGTGATAAACCGGTAGTTTTCTACAAACAACCACAACTCAACCGCCTCACTCATCTCAGGTATCAAGGTATCGGTATCAGTCGGCTGGACAGATTCTCCATACTCCTGATGCTGCCTGTAACCAGAGTCCTGAGCTTTACAGGTATCCAGACTTAAAATAATTATAAGCGCACACAAACACGTTATCAATAAAACCCTTTTCATCTCTTTATCCTGCTTCTACGTCTTGCCCTCTTATCAAAAAAGTCTGACAATGCCTTTGTCCATTGCTCTTCATTCTGGCTGGTCATCAATGTAAGATAATCAAGATTAAGTTTACTAAACAAACCAAGATGTTGTGAATTCACCATAATACCTTTAGACAAATCCAGATACTTCACACCTCGTGTCTCAAGGTCCTTTACAGCCACAAAGCCCCTTGCCCCGGGAAGCACCTCCTCCCTTATATCAGAAATAATAATGGGGATAATGTCATGTTTTCTCACAAGTGCTTTCAGTGACATCTCATAATCAAACGGTGCAAAAAAATCTGATAACACAAACACAAGTGAAGGCGCAAAATGCATGCTGTTCAAATATTTAAAAGCACAATTGATATCAGTACATACGCCTTTAGTCTTATCATTCATTATTCTTTCGACTATCCTCATACCTTCTTTCTGGCCTGACAGAGGTGGAATGTATTTTTCGATCCTATCAGTAAACGTGATGAAACTAACGAGATTACCGGCTTCCGTTGCGGATTGTACCAGGATGGAAATTATAGATGACTGAATATCTTCTTTAGTAAAATCTGCCGAACCAAACTTCTTTGACCCGCTTCTATCAATCAGGAAGAATATGTTGGTTCTTTTGTCCACCAGCTTCAGCCTGACATGCAAGACTCCTGTCCTTGTAGTAGTCTTCCAATCAATTGATCTGAACTCATCACCAGGTTGGTATTGTCTAAGCTCATCAAGCTCAATCCCCCTTGTTGCGTTCAAATAACTGGAGAAAGAACCTGCGAAGAGATTAGCCACCATTCTCTGTATATGTAATCTTATCTTGCTTCTCAATAACTTAATTCCTTTTAGTCCGCCCGAGCGGCTTGCCAGGCGGGCTTCATAAAACGAAACTTATAAAAGGCTAAAGCCTTAACTCCACAAGTGCTAAGGCTAATAACTAACGCTATTGGAATTAAGGCTTTAGCCTTTTATTATGCCTGTAGCGGAGGTCTTTCGGGCAGGAAGCCATTCAGCTACAGTTACTAATTGCAGTCCGCCCGCAGGGCGCTAATCTGCTTCCAGAATGGGCACCTTTTCCAATACAGTATCTACTATATCGTCCGGATCAATCCCCTGGGACTCCGCTTCATGCGTTAGAATTATTCTGTGCCTTAAGACAGGATAGGCCATTTTATGGACGTGTTCGGGCAGTATTATCTTACTCCCGGACAGAAAGGCACAAACACGCGCAGCCTTTGCCAGATAAATCGAAGCACGGGGAGAAGCGCCGTACATGACCATATTACTTATATATTCGTCACCATCACTGTTCGGCCTTGTCGCCCTTACTATGCGAGTTGAATATTTCAGGATTTCAGATTCTTTATGCAAAGGAATCTTCTCTGTTATGAAATGTCTCAATGAAATTACTTCGTCAGGATGCAAGACTACATTAAGCTCAGGCTCTCTGTCACTGATTTGCCTCTCCGTAATCTCCCTTTCTTCTGTATAAGAGGGGTAAGTAACTCTGAGCTTAAACATAAACCTGTCAACCTCAGCTTCCGGCAGGAGATATGTCCCGGATATCTCAATCGGGTTTTGAGTGGCAAGGACGGTGAATAACTTCTCCAGTTTAAATGTCTCTCTGCCTATCGTTACCTGCTTTTCCTGCATACTTTCCAGCAAGGCGCTCTGTACCTTTGCGGGAGCCCTGTTAATCTCATCTGCCAGAAGCAGATTAGTAAATATCGGCCCTTTCTGAACTGTGCTCTTTCTGGTTTCAGGATCGCACAATTCATATCCAGTAATGTCACCGGGTATCAGATCAGGCGTAAACTGAACCCTCTGAAATTTTGCATCAATTGCCCTTGACAGGGTCTTAATAGTTATAGTTTTCCCCAGGCCGGGATAACCTTCCAGGAGAATGTGTCCATCAGAAAAGAGGGCAATGATAATAGCCTCAATCATTTCGTCCTGACCTACAATAACCTTCTCAATTTCCTTTTTAACACTCTCAAACTTCTCTTTTATATATAGAACATCCTCAAAGTCTTTTGTCTGAACTTCTTCAGTCACCTTAGATTTCTCCTAAATCATAAAACAAAAAAGAATAAAATGGAGATGTTGGGAGTAATTATATAAAAATTGGATTTAGTGTCAATCAAGATTAATTTAGTTCTTGACGATACAGGATGCAGCGTTAGTATAACATACTTTTAAAGAAACTTTATTAATAAAGGATAATAAATATGACTAATGGAAGAATAGGGATAATTGGCGGGAGCGGTTTGTATAATATTGAAGGAATAACAGATATTGAAAATGTTAATGTAGAAACCCCCTTTGGTGAACCTTCTGATCAGTTCATCACAGGAAATCTGGAAGGAAAAGATGTTGTTTTCCTCCCCCGGCATGGAAGACATCACAATATATTACCGTCTGAACTGAATTTCCGAGCTAACATCTACGGCATGAAGAAGCTGGGAGTAGAGAGGATAATTGCCGTCAGCGCCGTGGGAAGTATGAAGGAAGAAATTAAACCTCTCGATATAGTAATCCCCGACCAGTTCCTTGACCGCACAAGAGGAAGAATAGGCACCTTCTTCGGCGGTGGGATTGTCGGACACGTAAGCTTGGCTGACCCTGTTTGCTCAGTCCTCGCCGAAACACTCCATCAAGCTGCAAAAAATGCCGGAGCTACCGTCCACAAGGGAGGCGCTTACGTATGCATAGAAGGACCCCAATTCTCAACCAGAGCCGAATCATTAACCTACCGCCAATGGGGCGTCAGCATTATCGGCATGACAAACTTACAGGAAGCCAAACTGGCTCGTGAAGCCGAGATATGCTACAGTACGCTCGCTCTTTCTACTGACTATGACTGCTGGCGTGAAGGAGAGGAATACGTCACAGCAGAAATAGTCCTTCAAAATATCATGAAAAACGTCGATATGGCGAAGGCCATCATCAAATATGCCATCCCAATGATTGAAGGTGAAAGAGGTTGCGGATGTGCTAATGCGGCAAGTAATGCCATTGTAACACAGAAGGAAAACATCCCGGACGAAGTGAAGGAAAGATTGAGTGTTATATTCGGAAAATATTTATAGAAATTTCAATGA
>Ga0155342_1049_pt3 | contig 22811 bp, 16 predicted proteins | sample RifCSPhighO2_02_FD_106310 | JGI IMG/M metagenome (GOLD analysis project Ga0155342, IMG submission 106310) | Planctomycetes bacterium RIFCSPHIGHO2_02_FULL_40_12 | reverse complement strand
TTGGTTATCTTGCCCGAATTTATATCTACTTTAACCTCGTCGCCATCACTTATCTCTGCGCCTGCATCTTCACTCTCAAAAATTGGCAAGCCGATATTGATAGCATTTCTGAAGAATATTCTTGCAAAACTCTTTGCTATCACGCAGGAGATTCCAAATGCCTTGATAGATATTGGCGCATGTTCCCGGGATGATCCGCAGCCAAAGTTGTCCCCCGCTACGATTATGTCGCCTTCCCCTGCTTTTCTAACAAACTCCGGGTCAATGTCCTCCATGCAGTGAGATGCCAGCTCTTTTACGTCAGTTGTATTTAGATACCTGGCAGGAATTATCTCATCCGTGTTGACATTATCCCCGTATTTCCAACACTTTCCATTCATAAATAAACCTTTTCCTGTTGATTCACAAGTGGTAGGCTACCCGCCTGACCAGTCAGTTCGGGCAGGAAGCCTTCCGCTACATCTGTTTTTATTGTAAATTTGAACAATCACAATTATTTACAATCAACCTAATTCACCGTGGCATAATCTTTTCTATCACTCAGCTTGCTTTCCATTCTTTGTTGTGCCTGATGCATAAAGGCTTCTATACGAGTTTCCTCATTTGTCTCTTCCTGGCCGTCAAATGTCAGTTTTAGACATGGGATTCCGTCATGTTCTCTCTGGAATTTCTCTAATACGGCATTAACGGCGGTTCCCGGCATACAATGAAAAGGAATAACGTTTATAATACCATCAAAATCTTCCTCTATGTATTCTACCGCCCTTCCCATACTGAGAACCGGGTCGCCTTTATATGAGTCGTGGATATATGGCCTCCCCTTCGAAATCAATCCCTTTATAGAGTTTTCTTTAAAAAGGTTTGTCCCGCTTTTTCTAAAAGGACGCGACATCTTGATTGCATGAAATTTCTGAATTACCTCAGTAATTATCTCTATTGCAAAAGCGTTAAAGTTTTTTTCTCTTATGCAATCTTCCTTTCGGACGTGAGCAATATATTCCATCCATTCACCAAAAGGAGGTATCACTGCTTTCCCGCCAAGTTTTTCGATCTTTCTGATAATAAAATTATTGGAAAACTCATTGCCGCGCACATAAGTTTCACCGATGATGCCTATTGCAGACTTCCTCACGCTCTTGTCCACTTCAACCCTATTTAAAGCATCACGTGCTTCTCTCGCAACCTGTAAAAGGTCGTGTCCATATTCTATTGCGTGCACTGCTTTCCTGATATGTTGTTTGTATACGGTATCTGCGTCACCTTTATGTATTTCATACGGTCTTATTTCATGCAACAGTTTTTGCATAAAGTCAACAAATACAATTCCGTTCCACGTTAGTTTACGGAAACTTGACCCTAAATTTTTCGTATCTTCCTGGTAATCGTCTCCCTGATCTAAAGTATATATTGGCACATGAGGGAAACCAATGCCATCCAGAACCATTCTGTGCATCTTATTATACTGGCCAAATCTGCAAGGGCCTGATGCTGTTGCCATAAAGAAAACACTTCTGTCAGGATCAAAATCGGGACTAATCGCTTTCTTTACGATGTCCCCTGTTGTCAGGATTGCAGGGTAACATTCTTTTCCTGACGTATATTTTCTCCCCAATTCCAGACTCAATTTATCCGGCATCGGCAGGGCTTCAGCGTCAACGCCATTGACTCTCATCGCAGCAGCAGCAATATACCCGCAATCATTCATATAAGGAATGTACATAGTCCTCTTCTTTTTAGATACAGACTTACATTCCAACTCTGTCTCTTCCTTATATTTTCTGATTCTCGCATTTTTCAAACTATCCAGGAATGCCTCGCAACGTGTCATTACTCCGGCATCAGCGCTATGCTCATCTATGTCAATCATCAAATACGGTTTGCCGCCAACCTCTTTAGGGAAGAACTTGGAAATAAAAGAATCAGGCCCGCACCCAAAGTTTGTTATATAAAGGGCATATAACCTCTTATCGCGTGCTATAAACCTCGCCGCTGCGAGTATCTTCTGCCCATATTTCCAATACATATTCGGGTAATCCCTGGCGATGTCCTCCAGGTCCATAGGAATGCAATCCATTGGTATTGCCAGTATCCCCAAATCCCTGAGCTTTTCAGGAAGATCCATGTTAACACCAGAATCACAGCCGTTATAGGGACGACTGATAATTACTAATGCAATCTCATCCTCACCTAAATTATCTAACACCTCTTTTCCCCTCTCTTCAAGATGTTTATAGAAGTTCTTTTGTGCTTCCCTAGCCTTTTTAATGGCATCATCTACCTTTTTGCCTCTTCTGCCAACATCTCTGGCAATCTGTCGGAATGTCTTATCTACAAATGATTCTCCATACTCAAAGTGAATTATTGGCTGCAATACCTTAAAATTCTGTGAATCAATATCTATGGCAGATCCAACTATATATGGAAGGCATTGTATATAAGGACATGCATAAGAATGGGACAGTCCTGATGAAGCATGCGTCATATTTATCACACTGGGCAGAAACAGATAATCTATATCCTTGTCAAGCATATCTGCAACGTGTCCATGCGCAACCTTTATAGGGAAGCAGGTTTCAGCATTAACATGTTCTACCCCTTTATTAATTATGCCTCGATTAGTATTCTTTGAGATAACTATCTCAAGACCCAATTCTGTGAAAAACGTCCTCCACATGGGAAACAATTCAAAGAAAGTAGACGCCTGCGGGATACCAATCCGACCGTAAGATTTGCTGCCGTTGTCATGCTTAATTTGCACTGCTTTAGTTTTCCTGTCAGTATAATATGGGCCATATAATTGCCTGTTTCTTTCGTTAAATAATCTGGGGAAATTCTTTGTTTTCTTCACCTTTTTCTCATCATCAAACTTACCACAACGACTTCCGTAATGGAGAGGCGATTCTCCGGTTATCGTTACTTTCCTGATTTCACATATGTTTGAACAATCCCTGCACACAAATGACGTTGTTTCATACTTCCTGTCCGTTAAATCAAAGCCCTTAAACCGCGATTCACTCCATGTTTGCTCCTCCATGGATATCATTGCCGAACCTATTGCACCCATAACGTCATGATGTGGCGGCACTATAATTTCCCTGCCGGTAATCTTCTCAAAAGCGGCCTTAACCCCTCGATTAGCAGCTACTCCACCCTGCAGGAAAATGGTATCACCGATCTTTCTTTTTTCCACAACACGATTTATATAATTTAGTACTATGGAATAACTCAGCCCTGCCAACAAATCGTCCTTTGGCACTCCCAACTGTTGGTGATGATTGAGGTCGGATTCCATAAACACGGTACATCTCTCCCCAAGTTGCGATGGACAGCATGAATTCAGCGCACGTTTACCAAATTCATTCTTAATATTAACATCCAGCTTTTCAGATTGTTCTTCAAGAAATGACCCTGTCCCTGCCGCACACACTTTATTCATTGTAAAATCAACTATTGCCCCGTTCTCCAAACTTATATATTTAGAATCCTGTCCACCTATCTCAAAGATTGTATCCACATTTTTGTCAACCCAGGCGGCGGCTGTTGCATGAGCCGTTATCTCATTCTTTACTATGTCTGCGCCGATAAATTCTCCTGTCAGGTACCTGCCTGATCCCGTCACACCCACTCCCTTTACTATTACCTTTTTACCAACCTCTTCTCCTACTTCCAGTAACCCCTGTCTTACAGCCTCCAGAGGTTTGCCTGCCGTCATAAGATAACGCCTGGACAATATATTCTTATCCTTATCTATAACTACGACATTTGTGCTTATTGAACCAACATCAACGCCTACATACGCATCCACTTTCTTTCTGGCGCTAAGTTTAAATGGTTTAACATTTATTGCGTAGTTGTTGCAAACCAGTTTCTTAAGATTGGTATCCTTCCCCTTACGGTCCTTTAGATAGGCATCAATTGTCTTAAACCCCTTAAATGGGGAATCAATCCCCTTATCTATCAATGTCAACGCACATCCTATCGCCCCCATAGTATTAAAGTATTTGGGAATAATGAGCTCCCCTTCACGCAACTCCAGTATATCCTCAAACGCCTTGATTATGCCTGTATTGGCAGCAACGCCGCCCTGAAAAGCTATTGGCTTTACGAATTCTTTACCTTTTCCTATGTTACTCTTAAAATTTCTTGTAAGGGCATAACATAATCCTGCCACTATTTCATGAATCTGAGTTCCCACCTGCTGGAGATGTATCATGTCTGATTTGGCAAATACGCTGCACCTGCCCGCTATCCTCGGAGGGTTTTTTGATTTCAAGGCCATTTTGCCAAATTCATCTTCTATAGAGACGCCTATTCTTGTCGCCTGCTGGTCCAGAAATGATCCAGTACCTGCCGCACACATCGTGTTCATTGCAAAATCGGACACCTTCAGCTTTTTCCCACCTGCCTCATCAGGTTCAAGCATTATCAGCTTTGAGTCTTCGCCTCCAATTTCGATTACGGTCCTTACTTCAGGATGAAGTTCAGATGTTGCCGTGCTCTGCGCCACAACCTCGTTAATAAAGCTTATGCCTATTAATTCCGCTAATAGCTTACCTCCGGACCCTGTAACTGCCATACCACCTATATCATCAATTGGAACCCGATTGATGATATCCTTCAAAACAATCAGCACCGTCTCTATCGGCTGGCCATGTGACCTAACATAGTGGTTCTCCAGAACCTCTTTGTATTCGTCCATTAACACTGTTTTTACACTCACAGAGCCTATATCTATTCCTATATATTTTTTCTGATCCTTTTGTGACTCTTTCTCTAAACTTCTTATCATCGCTTCTGTCTCCTTTTACATCTTTAACTTCAAAGACTTAACATATAATTTTCGAAGGGAGCATTCCCAAACTGTTGCAATACACCTACATTTATGTACAATTATGGAGCGCATCGACCCTGTCTGCGTGCGAACACGCACAGGCAGGCGTGTCGATGTTTGCCATAGCGAGTCTATCCTTGTCAATGACCGGCAGTGACAAGGTCACTGCACTCCAAGAGTTCCGGGTGAGTAATTTTCCCGGTAATTGCAGAAGCCGCAGCTACTGCAGGGTTGCAAAGGTATATTTCGGATTTTGGATGGCCCATTCTGCCTGCAAAGTTTCTATTAGTAGTGGACAGCGCACGTTCCCCCTCTGCCAGAATACCCATATGCCCTCCAAGACAAGGGCCGCAGGTTGGTGTTGAAACAACACATTCGGCATTTATAAAGACCTCGATCAGGCCTTCCTTCAACGCCTCTAAATATACGCCCTGTGTGGCTGGTATTACAATTAAACGTACAGAAGGATCAATTTTCTTATTTTTAAGAATTTTCGCGGCTATTCTCAAGTCAGAAATCCTTCCGTTAGTACATGAACCAATTACAACCTGGTCAATCTTTATATCTGACAAGTCCTCCACTGGACGTGTATTTTCAGGTAGATTAGGCAATGCGACTTGAGGGGAAAGGGTACTCACATCGTATTCATGAATATTATGATATTCACAGTCAGGATCACTGGAGTAAAATTTATATTCCCTTTGAGCCCTGTCTTTTATATATTTTTCAGTACAATCATCCGGCTCGATTATCCCATTCTTTGCTCCAGCCTCTATTGCCATATTACACATTGCAAGACGGTCATCCATCGGTAAATCTGTAATAACGGGCCCTGAAAATTCCATCGCCTTGTACCCGGCGCCATCAACTCCTATTTCACCTATAACGTAAAGTATCAAATCTTTACCGGATACCCATTTATTCATCTTTCCATTGAAAACAAACTTTATGGTCTCCGGCACTTTCAGCCATACTTTTCCTGTTGCATAACATGCCGCTAAATCTGTGCTTCCAACGCCAGTAGAAAAGATACCCATGGCCCCGTAAGTGCATGTATGCGAATCTGCTCCAATAACCAAATCACCAGGAACAACTATTCCTTTTTCAGGTAGTAAGGCATGTTCAATCCCCACTCTGCCGACTTCAAAGTAATTCTTTATTCTATGTTTTTGTGCAAATTCCCTGAGAAGTTTAGCATTCTGGGCTGATTTAATATCCTTGTTCGGGGTAAAGTGATCTGGAACCAAAACAACACCGTCAGGATTAAATACTTTGTCTATACCAAGTCTCTCAAATTGTTCTATAGCAATTGGGGCTGTTATATCATTCCCAAGACATATGTCTACATCTGCATAAACGAACTGACCGGCACGTATCTCCTGAAGACCAGAGTGTGCGGAGATAATCTTCTCAGTAATTGTCATTCCCATAATGGTTTAAACTTTGAAATTCCTATACATTAAATTAGTCGCTTAACGTCAAAAAGTGCACTATGCTATTGGGTTGCGGAATTGTGGATGTTATGAATGTGGTAATTATGCCTACCTTGAAACGAAGCTCACTTTTATAATAGATTGTATATAAATTGTAACGATGATACTTGTTTCTAACGCCAGCTAACAGAGTGAAAAACAAGCAAACCCCTTACAAAAACCATCTCTCAAATATTCCACCGCTCCATCATCCAATGTAAGAGGCAAAAGACTCAAACTTTAAGAGCCTCCTCCTTGTGCATAATGACAAAAGGCTATTAAATTCCCCGAAGTATTTAATTTTCAGAGAAACGGCCTCTCCTTACCGACTTAATCGAGAGAGGGTCTTGTAAATACATATTATGACATTTACTACATAAATCATAACGAAAAGTCTTATATTCAATACTATCGATCTCATCAGGGTCGAGGCTGTCCACTTCATCGTCGTCTTCATCTTCTTCTTCAAAATCGTTTATCAATTCCTCATCTTCATCAACATCCATAGAGTCACACGCAGCATAAATTTCAATTTTTACTACATACCTATCGTCTTCTTCAGGAATCAGTGCCTTTCCACACATATCACAGTTATAATTAATCATTTAATAATTCCTCCTTTTAGCTGGAAATCATTGTCAAAAATAAGACTCGAAGAAAAAAGAGGTGCTTTAAAAATTCTCCCTTTCACAAGCTCAATTGCAGGGTTGTTTTCGAGATTTTTATCATTTTGCTTCTCGCCTCTAGTACAAAATTATACGAAAATGCCGTTCTTTGTCAAGTACATTAGAATTTGCAGGATATAGTTCAGTCACATTGTTATAACTTAATATATAGTTTACTTAGAATAGTCGTAAACCTTATGTATTCAGACATATAGAGCACATTCCCAGCCATATTGCAGTAATAAAATTCAGAAATTATAAGCTTTGTTAACCCCTTTATTTTTTAACCCTTACAACAATCAGAAATTATATCACCCTAATTTGTGACAAATTTTCACTGTCTGAATAACGATATAAATAACTACAGAAATGCTTATTATTAAACATAATAACATAGCAAATTTTAGATGCTGACTCTACTTAGTTGTCCCTGAAAAAGAGACTGTTTCAGGGACAACTCATTAAGCTTGTACATTTTATAGTGTTTATATTAAATTTAATGCGGCAACTCCAAAACTCCAATTAATTACCATCTTGATTTAAAACAAATTATTAGTTAAAATGGCGCTTAGAAAAAAGATAACCCACATGAAACTCATAAACACTGCATGAGGCGAGAAGCTGTTTTTGGTGTTTTATGCTTTAACTCTATTTTTTCAGTTTTTGAGTTTATTGTCTCAATGGACAGTACATTTAAATTTGGTAAAACCAACAAAGAAGATAAGGAGCAGAAATGAATAGGAAAGGCAAACCCGTACGAAAATGTCATGGATGCATATTAAATTTAGGAGAACGATGTGCAATATACGAAGAGCCACATGATAAATGGCACCATTCAAAGTGCTCCAGTTATAACGATCAAGAGCTATATCGCAAATATTTAGAAGATTTAGAAAAACATTCTCAAAAAGATTCAAAAAAACTAAGAAAGGAAGCGGCGAGGGAACACAATACAGAAGAACACCACCAGGGAATGAAAGGAAAGAGATGAGCAGAAAGCATGCAGACAGGCCTAACTATTTGAAATTCCTCGAAACAACTAATTAAAGTGAGCTAATTTATCAACAATGGCTCTTTTCACCTGATTGTAATCAGGGGGAAGTTCTACTGGTGAATTAGCATATTTTGGCTCAACTTCATCCAATTTATTCTCATGATATTTTACTTTAAAATCTGTAAATTTTAAGCCGAGCGCAGTTGAAATCACCACAATTCTTTCATCCTTCTTAATCTCATTTCTTTTGACGAGTTTAAATAGTGCTGCCAAAGCAACCCCTGTGTGAGGACAATTAAAAAGACCGGTCCTGTCAGCCAATGCGGCAGCATTAGCAAGTTCATCCTCTGTTGCCTGTTCCACAATGCCGTTAAACATCTTTAATATCTTAACTGCTTTGTTAAAACTAACAGGATTTCCTATCTGAATTGCACTTGCCAGTGTTTTTTGAGCCCGAATTGGTTTAAATTCTTCAAAACCCTTCAAGTAACTTTGATATAGCGGATTCGCCTTCGCCGCCTGTACGCATACAATTCTTGGAAGTCTGTCAATCATACCCAGCCCTTTCATCAAAAGAAACCCTTTACCTAAAGCGGTGACATTTCCCAAATTACCACCGGGTATTATAACTACGTCAGGCACTTCCCAGTCAAGCTGCTGAACCAATTCAATGCTCACAGTCTTTTGCCCTTCAATCCTCAAAGAGTTCATCGAATTAGCAAGATAAATATTGTTCTCGCTGCAAACTCTCTGTACTATCTCCATACATCCGTCAAAATCAGTATCGAGTGAAAGTGTCAAAGCTCCGTTGGCTATCGGCTGGATTAATTGTGCGGTTGAAACTTTATCCTTTGGCAAAAACACTATTGCAGGGATCCCTGCGGCGGCGCAATAAGCAGATAGAGCGGCAGAGGTATCACCCGTAGAAGCACATGCAACACCCATGATATCCTTCCCTTCTGAGATCATCTGTTTAACCATGGATACCAACACGGTCATACCCAGGTCCTTAAACGAACCTGTATGTGAGTTGCCACATTGTTTAATCCATAAGTCTTCTATGCCTATAATTTTGCCAAGGCGTTCAGCCCAAAACAGATTGCTCCCGCCCTCATAGAGTGATACCACGTTATGGTTCTCCACATTTGGGCAAACCATTTCCTTCTTTCCCCAAACAGAGCTTCCGAAAGGCCATTTAGTCCTTCTATTACGTTCATCAAAAAGCCTCATCCACGATTCAGGGCTACGATGTTTCAACTTTTCAATATCATGACGCACTTCCAGTAGGTCGCCACACTTTTTACAATTGTATATTATCTCATTTAATTCATAGCGTTCATCACAACCTGAAGAACACTGAAACCAAGCCTTATAACTCATAAATTAGCCCCTTTTAATTGTCTTTTCGCCGCTATTTTCACTGCTAATTTATTATAGAAATGCCATAAATTTATTACAAGGAAAATATAACTTCATTCACCTTGACAATCAAAACTCCATAAAGTATCTTGTATCAAATGAAAAGCGTATGTGTTTTCGAAGATAAAGCATATCAGAATTTCCTCCCCCTGACATACAACAGGCCTCTTTATGAACTGCGATGCGGCATCTACAGTTTTCTTGAAAGAATTGCCCTCCAATATCCCGATACAGAGATTAACCTTTTTTGCAGAGAATATCTTAAAGATTTACTCAGCGAAAGCTATCCTTGTAGAGTAAATAAAATAGAAAGTAATAACAATGGCTGTTTATTCATAAACGGCAGGCTCTTAATGTCTGCGCCAATCTCTGTTTCAGGAAGAGAGGAGATTGGAATTCAGGACAATACAATAGTATATGCAAGGTTGCTCAGGAAAAACTGGCTTCCAATTACTCCAGAAAACTTTTTAGATCAAAACTTCATAACTGAATTAAAAAGGAAATTTAATATTAAAAAGGTCAATGCAAGGCTGGTAAAATATCCATGGGATTTGATTGATAGCAATAAAGAGCAGATTACGTCTGACTTCACATCGTACATTAAAAACGGACTTATACAAAGAAACAAATATGAGGGAGTGCACCTGATTAATGATTCTCAAATATTCACAGGTAAGAATACAATAATAAAGCCAGGTTGTGTTCTGGATGCGGAAAATGGCCCAATATTCATAGGCAATAATGTTAAAATATCTCCGAATTCAGTGATTGAAGGCCCTGCATTCATTGGGGACAATGCCGTCATTCAGCCCATTTCAAGAATCCGAGAAGGGTCAAACGTAGGAAGAGTTTGCAAAATAGGCGGGGAAATTATGAATACGATTATTCAAGACTACTCCAATAAACAACATGATGGTTTCCTTGGCGATTCATATATAGGCTCGTGGGTTAACCTGGGGGCAGGCACTGTAAACAGTAATCTTACAAATACATATGGAACGGTTAAGGTGCAAATGTTCGATAAAATAATTGATACCGGTCAAACTTTTCTTGGAATGATAATGGGAGACCATACAAAGACAGCCATAAACACAAGGTTTATGACCGGCAGCATTATAGGTTTTGCTTGTAACATACTCATGACACGCACGCCTCCTAAATTCATACCATCCTTCTCATGGTATTCTGACAATGTTACAAGGACCTACGACATAAAAAGAGAATTGCAGATAGCAAAACGAATGATGGCAAGGCGTAATAAGAAAATGACACGGAATGAGGAGAAAGTATTCAAGACTATTTTCGCTTTAACTGAGACGGAAAGAAAGCTACACGATAGTTGATTAATCAAAAGGTTATAGATATATGCCTGTATTTTTCATTTATTCCACAGTAACACTCTTCGCCAGATTACGAGGCTTATCAACGTCGCATCCTCGCATTACGGCAATTTGATATGCTAATAACTGGAGCGGAATTACGGACAAAATTGGTGTTAATGCGTCTATTGTCTCCGGAATGTAAATAACATGATCCACCAGTCTTGATATTTCGTCATTATTCTCACTCGCTATAGCGATTACCCTGCCGCCTCGCGCACGAACTTCCTCAATATTACTCAATATCTTGGTATATACTTTATCCGTGGTAGCTATAAAAACAACCGGCATATTTTTGTCTATAAGCGCTATAGGACCATGTTTCATCTCTGCCGCAGGATAACCTTCAGCATGTATGTAAGATATCTCCTTTAACTTAAGCGCTCCTTCCAGGGCCACAGGATAGTTATAACCTCTCCCTAAATAAAGAAAATTATTACTATCACTATAAAGTTGCGCAATTTCAATTACTTGATCTTTTCTATCAAGAATTTCCTGAACTTGTTTTGGAATCTCTCTCAATTTACCCGCCAGACCAATACTTAATACTTCATCTTTTCCCCTGATCCGAGCCAAAAAGAGTGTCAGCAAAGATAGGACAGCAAGTTGAGAAGTAAATGCCTTTGTCGATGCAACACCGATTTCAGGACCAGCATGAAGGAAAATGCCGCAGTCTGCCTTCCTTGCGATACTGCTGCCAACCACATTACATATTGACAGAATAATTGCGCCTTTCGTGCTGGCCTCATCAATTGCGGCAAGCGTATCTGCAGTCTCACCAGACTGGCTTATGGCTATTACCATTGTATCCTCTTCAATGACAGGGTTTCTATACCTGAACTCTGAAGCATATTCAACCTCAACAGGTATATTCAAATATTCCTCCATCATGTACTCTCCTATAAGACCGGCATGCCAGGAGGTGCCGCAGGCCACTATTATAATACGTCTGATATTACGAATCTCATTTTCCTTATCCTTTAAGCCTCCAAGGTGCACAAGATTGCTATCCTTCTCAAATCTTCCCAGCATTGCATCCCGCAGGGATTGAGGCTGCTCATGTATTTCTTTAAGCATAAAGTGCTTGTATCCACCCTTTTCTATTTTATCAAGGTTCCATAGCACCTCATCAATACTTTTTGAAATCTGAACATTGTCAACATCAGTAGTTTTCATATCATTCCTGGTCAAAACAGCAATCTCATTATCATCCAGATAAACAACTTCTTTGGTATATTCTAAGATAGCAGCAACATCTGAAGTCACAAAATGCTCTCCTTTGCCTATGCCAACTATTAATGGACTTCCACGCCTTGCAGCAATCAACTTGCCCGGATCGTCCAGGCTGATTATGGCCAGGCCATAAGCTCCATCAACTTCATTCAACGCTCTCCTTACGGCATCTTCAAGTACTCCTTCAAAATAACTTTCAATAAGATGGGCAATTACCTCAGAATCTGTTTCACTTTTGAAATTATGACCTGCTTTTTCGAGTTTTGACTTCAGATAGTTATAATTTTCAATAATGCCATTGTGAACAATTGCGATCCTTCCTGAACAATCAAGATGGGGGTGGGCGTTTTCTATTGTCGGCGCTCCGTGTGTAGCCCATCGGGTATGCACTATGCCTAAAGTGCCCTCATTAAATTTACCATTTATCTTTTTCTCTAATTCACATATACGCCCTACAGATTTTTCACAGATTATTTCGTTATCCCGGATAATGGATATCCCGGCAGAATCATACCCCCTGTATTCAAGCCTTCTTATTCCATTAATGAGTATCGGCCTGGCTATTTTCTCGCCAATATAACCCACAATTCCACACATATTCAAACCCCCAAGTAAAGATTAATAGGACGCAGATTTTCGCAGATACATACAGATAGCTATTTCCTTGTATTATCAAAAACTTTACGCTTAAAATCTGGTTTAGGTCCAAAATTGAGTAAAAGCCCAACTTCAATTTCTGTCGCCTTTAAATAATTTAATAACTGAGCTTCATTCTCTATTGCTAAACTTTTTGCTGCCTTTATTTCTACAATCACCTTATTATCGACAAGTATATCAGTAAAATATTCACCTATTATTTCATCTTCATAAACTACTGTTATCGCATATTGGGAAACAGCAGGAATATCTTCTTTTTTTAATTCCTTCATCATTGCTTTCTCGTATACCTTCTCAAGGAAACCATAACCAAGTTTATTATAAACTGTATAAAAGATTTTTATGATCTTTTCTGTTAATTCTTTATATTTAAAATCCTCATTATCTGCGTTCATCTGTGTCCAAAACAGAGATTTCCTTTACTATTCAAGTAAAAGCAAACCAAAGTACTTAACATATTCATTCTTATGTTCGAGAAATTTTATTTCAAAGCCATTATTACGAACCGTCTTAAAAACGTCTATACCACAGGCCTCCATTGACGGTCTCGCATCCTTTGGCATCACACAAGAACCATCTACATCACATTCAGCACAAAGCGGACACGGCCCTGCATTTAAAGCAAAGGCCTTATAAAATCCTGCAAAATTTGCCTTATGTTCAATGCGGAGCAACATTTCTTCAAATTGTTTTGCAGGGGGCTGTCCTTCTATCAAAATGGCATTTTCATAGCAATTCATCAATTCCTGAGTTTCTTTATACGTTGGCGTATACGGTGGACAGGTTTTATATTTGCCAAATTTTGAACAACCAAAGCGGCATTTCAACTGAACCCAGGGCTCTACTATAATACTCTTTGTGGAAATTAATCTGGAAAAGGTTGCGCCCAATTTAACAGTCTCGTCGCACAACTCTTTTATTCTATCTTTATCCATGTCAATACTTTCTTTACTAATATTTTAAGATACTATTTTTATCTAGATTGAATGTCAACACGAAAGTTCAGTTTGACATCGCCTATATTCGTGTGATATAAATCAGCTCGCTCCGTTCGCCAATTTAAAGTGTTTTGCTTCGCAAAACAATAGTAAGGAACATTTTATTATAATCAAGATTTGATAAATTAATTTAATTTATATGAAATTTACCATAAAGCAAATTAACGAAATTATTGGCGGTAAAGTACTTGGAGATTGTAACCTACTTATTACGGGTGTGTCCAGCATTGAAAATTCAGATGAAGGCGATATAAGCTTTATCAAGAATGAAAAATTTGTAAATAAAGTATTTGAAACAAATGCGTCTGCAATTGTATCACACAGGCCGATAGAAGAAACAGAAAAGACATTAATTATCGTCGATAATCCATTCCTGGCATTTACTAAACTACTTAAGGTTATTTCAGACCAAAAACAGCAACGGCCACGCATTATTCATCCATCAGCAACAATATCAAAAGAATCTACAATTGGTAACAATATCTCTATAGGGGCAAATGTCGTAATTGAGGGAAACACACAAATAGGCAATAATGTAACCATCTACCCCAATACTTTTATAGGTGCAAGCTGCAAAATAGGTGATGACTCAATAATGTATCCAAATGTTACAATCAGAGAAGAAGTCACAATAGGTAAACGCGTAATAATCCAATCCGGCGCATCTATTGGCGATGACGGCTTTGGATATCTTCAGATAAAAGGCAAACACGTAAAGATCCCTCAGGTGGGAACTATTGAAATTGGTGATGATGTGGCAATTGGCTCAAACGTAACTATCGCACGCGCAGCGCTAAACAAAACCGTCATAAGCTCCGGAGTCAAGATAGACAACCATTCCCATATAGCACATAATGTCTTTATAGGAGAGGATACTATGTTAATCGCCTATGCGAAACTTGCCGGAGGTGTGAGAATAGGCAAAAATGTTATGATAGCGGAAGATGTAGGCGTTACTGATCATGTAAAAATTGATGATAATTGTATGGTAGGCGCCGCATCTAATGTTTATAAGAGTTTAAAAGCAGGTTCCGTAGTCTGGGGATCTCCGGCCAAACCTGTTACTCTTGAGAAAAGAATCCAGGTATTAATAAAAAAACTCCCTGACATTTACAAGAAAATAAAAGACTCGTAAATGCATACAAAACTCTTCTTTATAAGCCTTACAGTGTAATTTCAACCTCTGCCTTATCAAACAAGTCTTTCAGTAGAGTTTCGGTCTTTATTTGTATATATACAAAGTCAACCATGTCTGCCACATCTTCATAACTAATATCTTTTCCTTCTTCTTTATCAGTAACCTTTATTATGTGATAACCGAATTGTGTTTCTACAGGTTCGCTTATTTCTCCAACTTCCATTGAAAAAGCAACTATAGCAAACTCTTCTACTATAGAACCTTTTCTTTGAAAGAAGCCAATGTCGCCTCCATTTTCTGCAGAAGGACAAGTTGAGTATTTCCTCGCCATTTCCGCAAAATCCGCGCCATTATCCAATTCCTTCTTTATCTCTTCAATCTTCTGCCTGGCCTTTTCAAGTTCTGCATCTGTTTCTAATTTTGTCGTATCAATTAAGACATGGCTTGCTTTTACTTTCTCACCATTAAAAGCGCTCTTATTCGCATCAAAATAACTTCTTTTTTCGTCATCACTAACTACTGTATCCAAATATTTGCTTAAAGCCAGAGTTCTTCTTACTTCATCTTCCAATTCTGAGATACTGGACTCCTGAGCTTTCAATATTTCCTCCAACGGTTTTTCACTATTATTCGGGTTGGATTTTAAAAAATATTTGATCTTCTCCACCTCTCCCTGCACCTCGTTATCACTTACGTCTATATTCTGCTCTTTAACAAACTGCTTAAGTAATACTTTCATCGCCAATTGTTTCACTACCATTATTTCAGTAGAACGTGTAACCTCCTGATTCATGCGCCTAATGACATTCATCCTCCTGTCGAAGTCTTTACGAAAAACCTTTTCACCATTAACAGTGGCAACGACATCCGCCTCAGCCGCGGTCTCTGTACTCTCTTCTGTTTTTGCTTCTGAATTTTCATTTACCAACAGTAAACAACTAGTTTGCAAAACAAAAAATAATAATATAACTGGTATTACAATCCTCTTATACATTCATTCATCTCCTTTTATTTTTACAATTTGTATCCAATGATTAAACCTGATTCCAGGCCCGGATTAAATCTTTTTATGTTTTTAAATCCGGCGTCCCTGAGCCACTCCTTCATTTCAACCTCAGAATATGAGGAACCTTTATGTGTTCCCATCAACATATTCAGGCTGAAGAGTGTGCCAAAAATGGGCTGTGTTTTTGCTCTATTCAGGACAAACTCTTGAATCACAACAATACCATTTTCTATTAAGGAATCCCAGCACTTTTTTAATATTTTCCGATTTTCATCCGGCTCATAGATGTGCAACAAATTTGATACAAAAACAAAGTCATACAATTCTTTACCAAAACTAACCTTAAGGCAATCTCCTGCCTTTGTTGTAACTTTCCCTCCCATTCCTGATTTTTTGATATGCTCTTTGGCAATCTTAATAACATCAGGAAGATCAAAGACTACAGCCCGCATTTCCGGGTTCTTTTCTACAAATCTTACTGCATACGTACCCTGCCCTCCGGCCAGGTCCAGAAGGCTACTGTATTTCTTCAGATGTAATTTCCTGCATACTTCTTCAGCCTGTATTGTACCGATATTGTGCATGGCTTTGATGAATACTCTCAATCTTTGTTCATCTACTTCTTTTTCTGCATCATCAAATGCTGTAGGCTTGCCGGTCTTGATAGCAACACCTAATCTTGTCCAGTAATCCCACATGTTGTGAAAATGGCGAATCCTGTCTCCCTGATACAGAGGACGGTCTTTTACCAGATAACGACTGGACATAGCTGTATTCTTGTAGACCTCCTTAACTTTTCTCAAGAGTCCGAGAGATACAAGTGCATTTAAAAACATTTCTGTTGCCCGATGATCAGTCCCAATCTTTCTGGCGACCACTTTATCGCTTTTGCCAACACCCTTAATCAATGTAAATATACCCATCTCAACAGCCACAAAAAGAACCTGAGCCTTCCAATAGCCATAGCTTATTTCATTAAGATATTCAATATCTCTATGTTTATTCATACGAGTACAAAGTCCGTTCGAAATGTTCAATTAGTTTCTCATTCATCTGTCTGGAATACGAATTGTTTTCACCATACAAACATGAATCACGTTCTTCTTTTTCAAAATCTCTATTCATGGACAAATCTTTAAGCGCTTGAAGGCAAAAGGCATTTATCTCTTCCGAAAATGCCTCAACAGCTTTATCTTTAAATTCATAGGCGCTTTCATACCCAAGCTTTGAAGCAGGTTTTGCCCCACTATTCCTCTTTTCATAGTCAAACGTACCTTTGAATATAGTCTGTTTATGATGTAACAGATGAGCCGTAATACCCGGCGAATTCAGCATTTTCGCTTCCTTAAGGAATTCAAAATTCTCCCTTACCTCTGCCAATGTTGAATCCGGCTCAAACATGATAAAGCCATAATTGGGTTCTATATCATACCGTCTGAGTATGATAATAGCCTTTTTATTATCTTCAACCTTTGTAAATTTTCTGAATTTATTCAAAGATCTCTGACTTCCACTTTCAACTCCAAGAAATACGTCTTTAAGTCCCGCCCTGACAAGTATGCCAATCGTTTTGTCATCTATATCATTAACCCTGCATTCGATTCCAAACTTTATATTCAAACCTTTATCCATAATGAGTCCTGCCAGTTTACACGCACGTTCTTTCCCATTTTTACCAGGACCGAAGAAGTTTGCATCGGCAAAATAGAAATACCTTTCCCCAAGGGTTTCATAAATATCAAAAATTTCATTAAATACATTTTCAGGGCTTCTTCCCCGCCAAGAGGATTCCTCCCCGTAGAAATTATCCAGATAACAGAAAGTACATTTCCCATAGCAACCCCTGCTGGCCAGTATATAGGTAGAAATCCCCCTTTCCTTCAGCAGGTCGAAGTCGCAGCGAGAAGGAAATGGAAGTTTATCAAGATTTGAAACCGGTTTTCTCGGCTTGTTCAGAATTACGTTGGGCTTAAGGACACCTTCTTCGATTTTACTATTGGTGGAATTGAACGCAAGGCCGTCAATTGTGTATAAAGCAGAAGTATCTTTGTTGTTTTTGACTGCTTCCGCAAGTTCCGGAAACGTTGCCTCCGGTTCACCTATAGTTACAGAGTCAACATAAGGATAGTTTGCCAGTAACTCTCTGAATGCAAATGTAGGAAAGTGCCCGTAAAGATTTATGTGCGTACCAGGAACACTCCTACGAAGATTAAGGAGCATCTCAAACACATCTTCCGTGTTCTCCCACAAATAGACAAGATGAACACCGATTAATTTAAAGCTTTTCTTTCTAAGCTCCTGAATAGTTTCATTGAAAGACCACCCATAAAGATTTGCGTCAACAATATCCACATCGTGGTGATTGGATTTCAGTGTTGAAGCAATGTAACCGGTCATCAGGCATGAAGATAGCGGTGTATTAACCACAGATTCATATCTCTCCGGAGTTCTTGGCCTTGGATGTTCTAACAGGATGATGGACATGTTTGAAAAAAGCATGTAATATCAATTCAAATTACCGAGGTTGTCGACGGTAATGTGCTAATCCCTTATAATGCCGACGAGTAGCTCCTTTTTCTGCTGTCTTTCAGATCCTTTTCATAATATTCCATCACACCCTTTAACGAACACACTGGACCGCACATTGTACACGTATCTTCCTCCATTGGCGGACGGCTCTTTCTTATCTCCTCTGCTTTCTCTGAGGTAATGGCAGTTTCGTACTGGGTCTTCCAGTCAAGGTCTCGCCTTGCAATACCCATCTTCAGATCCTGATTTTTCACTTTATCCTTAAGTTTTATCATATCCCCAACGTGAACGGCAACCTTTGCGGCCATAACGCCCTCTCTCACGTCATCAGGTGTGGGAAGAGCCAGATGCTCCGGAGGTGTGACGTAACAAATAAAGTCGGCGCCATACCTGGATGATAAAGCTGCTCCAATTGCAGAAGAGATATGGTCATATCCGGGCGTCACATCGGTAGTAATGGGGCCAAGCATATAAAATGGTGCGTTATTACTCATCCTTTTTTGTATAATAACGTTTGTCTCTATCTCATCTATTGGTATGTGTCCGGGGCCTTCAACAATTATCTGAACACCCTTCTTCTGAGCATATTCTGCAATCTCACAGTTTATAATCAATTCCTGAATCTGAGCCCTGTCGGTGCTGTCATGCACCGCACCTGCCCTTAAACCATTCCCAAGACTCAAAATCACGTCATATTTCTTCATTATATCAATAAGCCTGTCAATTTCTTCATATAACGGGTTCTCTTTTTTATTATGATTCATCCACGCTGTTAGAAATGAGCCTCCCCTGCTTACGAGACCGCCATATCTATATCCCTGTTTTCTCAGACGTTCTAATGTAATCATGTTTATACCGCAGTGAATCGCCATAAAACCGATCCCTTCCTGCGCCTGTCTCTCGATAATCTCAAACAGGAAATCAGTCTCCATATGCACCACAGACCCCTTCTTCTGAATGGTTTCCATTGCAGCCTGATACAATGGCACAGTCCCAACCGTTAAACTGATGGAGTCAAGAACCCTTTTTCTTATCGCACCCAGGTCGCCACCAGTTGAAAGTTCCATCAGTGTATCGGCGCCGGCCTTTTCCGCTACCCTGGCCTTTTCCACCTCCATATCGAAATCTATAATATCCGGGGAAGTCCCGATACTTGCATTTATCTTTGTCCTGAGGCCCTGTCCGATACCTACCACCCTGGATTTTCTCTGAGGGTTTCCATAAATTACAATGTGGCCATTAGCAATGCCTTCACGTATAAATTCCGGACTTACATCATCATAGATTGCAGCCTCTTTCATCTCCTGAGTAATTTCGCCGTTTCTGGCTCTGTCCAGTTGAGTCTTCATTATATTTCCCCTTTCAAAATTATATAAGAGCATTCAAGTTACTGGAAAATTCTAGGTTAATAAGCAATCATTGTCAAAATGTTTTTGATTTGATGGAGTTAGTTTTAAACAGGATACCTGACCTATACTGTTTCTTGCTTCTATCTTTTCCAATCTACAATAGACAATAATCAATCGTCAATCTTTAAGTTTCTTCCATCACTCACTCGGATCCGAATGTTCTATGATTGACAGCAGTTTTCTTGCTGACTCACTCTTCAGCTTGTCCTTAGCTCTCTCGACCCAGTCCACAGCCTCTTCATACTTAAAATGTAATAAATTTGCAACCAAATCACGCTAGTTTGTAATCTTACCAGCATTTCCGGTGAAATCAAATTGGAATTTCATATTTGCTGTTTCTCTTAGACTGTAGGGACGTATTGTTCGCCACGGCGAATCCCGACATGGCGGATTTTGAAGTTGCCCACAGGGTCGGCCTCAGGCAACTGTCCTTTGGCACGATAATATGCCCTAATGCCCTAATAAAGCAGGAAGGCCAACAAAACCACTATCAGTCATGTACACCGTTGCGAGAGAGATAAAATCGTTGAATTATTTACAAAGCTATGATTTAATGTTTAGAATGTAAATTTATTACGAATAACTATTAAGGAGAAAATCCATGCTTAAACAATACAACAATAAGATAGCAGCCTTCATCGCTGTTTTCATTCTGTCCAACCTCATCGGCATACAACTGAATTTGGCACATGCCAATCCAAAGGTATTAATGGAAACATCAAAGGGAGATATAACGATTGAATTGTACGAGAAAGAAGCTCCAGGAACTGTCAAAAACTTTTTGTCATATGTATCAGAAGGTTTTTACAACAATCTGATTTTCCATAGAGTTATAAAGGACTTTATGATTCAGGGCGGTGGCCTTGATTCTGAAATGAGGCAAAAAGACCCTAAAGCCCCCATTAAAAACGAAGCCAGAAGAGGATTAAATAACAATAGAGGTACAATAGCCATGGCGCGAACAAACGTTATTAACAGCGCCACTGCCCAGTTCTTTATAAACTTAAAAGATAATGATTTCCTGAATCACACAGACAATACATCAAGTGGCTTTGGATACGCTGTGTTTGGAGAAGTTATCAAGGGTATGGACGTGGTTGATTCAATTGCAAGGGTAGAAACCAGCACTTATAACGGTTTCGGAGATGTACCAAAAGAACCCATCATTATAAAAAACGTGAGTGTAGTCGAATAAAATTGGTTAACAAGTCTTCATATTCAATTTTTGATTCGATTTAACACTGAAAATGCCATTTGATGTCTAAAGCGTTAACACCTCCCCTGTATTTCCAGATTCCACAGAAAAACCCCAATATCCTTTTAAGAATATTGGGGTTTAAGGTTAGAGTTATACCAGAAACTTAAGTAACAATTCCATATTTTCAATCAACTGCAGCTTGCTATGCTTTGAAATTCAAAATATATGGGAATATTTTTGAGAAGCTTTATTTTTTAGTGACCTTTTCAGCTTTGTTACCCTTATCGCCTTTTACAATTTCAAACTGAACACTGTCTCCTTCTTCAAGAGTTCTGAATCCATCACTCTGAATAGCAGTGTGATGCACGAAGATATCCTCTCCTCCCTCAACGGAAATAAAACCAAATCCTTTCTTGTCATTAAACCACTTGACTGTTCCTGTTGGCATACTACTTTTTCACCTCCTCCTTCTTCTCTATACAAAAATATAAAAAAAAGCTACAAGGTTGTCACCTTGTAGCCATAATATTACAACAGATTATAATACTATATTACAATACAACCTCACTGCTTAGTGCGAAATATATATCAAATATTATATATTAAAGCAAGGGAAATAATATTTATTGTATAGCTCGTTTCCCCTGCCAGAAAGATGACAGGCGGGCAAATAAGCCAATAATTAAGACTATTTGATAAACAGCCCCTCACGCGCTGTTTAAATCCTGTTTTTAAACTTCCAATAGTCTGTTTCAACCACAAAGAGTTATCTTTTGTTGTCAATACTATGCCTCTCATTCCAGTAAAAGATATGTGGTCTTGACAGACGAATCTTATAGGGTATCATCTAACCGTAGGAATGATCAGTCTGACCGGTAACGGGTACAATGTCATTAGTAACCAGCAGGGATGAATCCTAACCATGTATTGTAAGGGCGTACCCGCTCAGCTAAGCCGTTCCGCCAGCCCGACATAGTTTCAAAATAGTTCTGACGGGGACGGGTACCTATTCGGGTAGGTGGCAACCTGCCCGACTGCGTCGTTCCGGCAGGTGCGCCCTTCCATTGTATCTACAACTGTGTTTTTGAGGTATGCATATATGAAATACTTAATATCTGTCGTTTTCGTCCTATTATTTGCTTTTCCTGGCATATTCCCTACGCTTCATACCAATATCTGTTATGGAGACAAGCCTACATCAGAAATAGTCAATAATGTTTATTCTTCAGTTGTACTTATTACACATAAACAGATAAAGACTTCCGTCTGGGATGTTTTAAGATTTGCTGCATTTGTCACTGGTACAGCAACGGGTACTCCTACTTTTGGAGTAGGTAGTGTTGCACCCGGTCATCTAGAGAAACAAGTTGGAACCGGTTTTCAGACTAAGTGGGGAATAGTTACAAATTCTCACGTTATGGATGATAAATCCAAGGCAGTGTTAACTACATTCCATAATACAAATTACCGAATTAAGAAAATAAACAGGATAAAATATAAAGAAGATAACCATTTACCAATGCATAACGTTAAAATGATACTTGACACAGCTAAAGAAGCTACTACATACGATTGGAGTGACATGGGAATAGATTTGGCATTAATTCGCGTGAAGATACCCGGGGCTTTTGAGCTGCCCCTTGCAAAAGAAGTGAACGTTGATGAAAAAGTTTTTACTTTAGGTCATCCAAAATTGAAGAAATTTACACCCGCAACAGGCAGCATTAATCGTATTTATAAACGTGGAGGAACTAAATACATAGAACTGTTTATTAAAAACGCTCCAGGTAATAGTGGCAGTCCTGTCCTGAATATGAAAGGGGAAGTAGTAGGAGTAATATGGGGTGGCGTCAAAGAATTGGAGGCGGCTGAAGCGGTGCACG
>Ga0155342_1094_pt1 | contig 24822 bp, 23 predicted proteins | sample RifCSPhighO2_02_FD_106310 | JGI IMG/M metagenome (GOLD analysis project Ga0155342, IMG submission 106310) | Planctomycetes bacterium RIFCSPHIGHO2_02_FULL_40_12 | reverse complement strand
GTACAAAGGATGCATTAATCGGCTCAGAAATCAAGATTGAGGGAGGAAATCTTAATAAGGTTAAAGAAAAAGGATCGCCTGAGGGTACACAGATTGATGTGCATAACCTGTTTTATAATACTCCTGTCAGACGCAAATTCCTTAAAAGCACACAAACTGAAATGGCACATATATCAGAAATGGTTACAAGATTTGCACTGGCATACCCAAACATACATTTCAATGTGACCCACAATGGCAAAAAAACCTTAAATTTTCCAACTGCCAAAGATTTCAAGGAAAGAATAACCACTATTTTCGGGAACGAAATAGGCAAAAACCTTATCACCATAAATCTGAAAGAACCTGACATCGCTATATACGGTTATATTCTGCCGCCTACACATAATCGTCCAAATACAAAGATGCAGTTTATCTTTCTTAACGGAAGGTATATCAGGGATAATATAATTTCCCATGCGATAAATTCTGCCTACCAGAACCTTTTGATGTCAAGAAGGTCTCCCATTGTCTTTTTGAATCTTCAGATCAATAGCAGTGACGTGGATGTTAATGTGCATCCGACGAAGATTGAAGTCAGGTTTAAGAATACGGGGCTTATCCACGACCAGTTATATTCCGCAATACATTCAGCCCTTATGCAGACGGAATTTCATTCTCCGCTTCAGTTTACGGGCAGGCATAATTATACCGGCATAGAGACCTCACCCGTGACTGTTACCGGAAGAAGTGTGCCTGATGGTAATGCCGGAATCCCACAAAAACAGGGAGAGGGGGTATCATTGAATGAAAAGAAAGAAACTGTGATGAAATCCATGTCCGATTTCTTTTCAAGGTCTCTGGACAAAGAAGCCCCTTGCCGCAAAGACGAACATAAACAGACACATTTGCCATCTTCAGAAAATGAAGGTTTATTCAAACGGGAAAGCAGGCTTACTTCCTGCATACAGGTACATAACTCATACATAGTTGAAGAAACAGCCGATGGCTTAAATATAATTGACCAGCACGCCCTGCACGAGATTATCCTTTACCACGAGATATGGGAACGTATTAAATCGTCAAAACTCGCAATACAAAAACTGTTAATTCCGGAGTTAATAGAATTAACGCCTCGTGATTTTGTTACCATTATGAGTCTCAGAAATGAATTTTGTACCTTGGGTTTAGAGATAGAAGAATTTGGCAAGAGTACGACAGCTATTCGCACGCATCCTCAAATTTTGAAGAATTTAGATTTTCATGGGCTTATCCAAAGCGTTCTCGAAGAAATTGATAGTGATGAAATTAAAGGTGAAACAGATAATATTTTAAGGAAAATTGCAAAAATAATGGCTTGTAAAGGCGCCGTAAAGGCAGGCCAGCGACTGACCTCACAAGAAATCCAGTCGCTTCTGGAACGAAGGAAAAATGATATTGTCACTGATTTTTGTCCACATGGCCGCCCTACAACACTTGAATTTAAAATGTCTGAACTTGAGAAACAGTTTAAGAGGACATAGGCAGTAGTTTGAGTGTTATTTTTTCAAGCCGTGTGATTAGCCCACAACCTGCTATATATGGGGCTATTTCATGAAGTTATTACAACATATAGTTATTCCCAGACTTTCACAAGTACTATATTTGTCATAATGTTAACTTTTTTCTTGACGGTCTTTGAGTTTATATATACTATAATGCACTTAAATGGCATTTTAACTTTAAATAGGAACGGAGTTGGTTTTTATATGGCAAAAATTCAGATTTCTGAGAATGAAAGCTTGCGTGAGGCTGTTAGAAGATTTAAAAAGATGTGTGACAAGGAAGGCATAATAAATCAATCAAAACGTTATGCTTATTTTGAGAAACCTTCTGATAAACGTCGTCGTGAAGCGAGCAGGAGAATAAAAAATATAAAGAAGGCTCAGAATCCAAATGCCAATATTATTTAGCTCATAAAACCTGCGAATTATTAGCGATTTCGAGAAACAATCTTAACTTCAACAAAAACTGCATATCATATCAATTGTTTTAAGTTCATATTAAGTTGTTATACAGGAGAGTTTGTTCCCTAAAAACCTGCCAATACCCTGGTTGTTAATTTCTCATTCCTTTCAAGAAATATATCACAATATTACACGTTTAGTAATAGAGAAATTTAAGGATTAAGAAATTTTGAAATCCCTGGATTGAGTTAATATCCTTTTTCCTTTGACACCAAATTTCTACCTGATAGATTATATAGAATGACTACAATCACAACACAAGAAACATGGTTAAAGACGCACAGGTATTATCCATTCAGTTATTTTCTAAGGGAAAATTTCCCCGTTAAGGTTCACAAAATTTCAATTCATGCCGGTTTCACATGCCCTAACAGGGACGGATTGGCAGGAGTCGGTGGATGTACTTACTGTGCCAATGAGAGCTTCAGCCCTAACGTCCGTGAAACAATTGCGCCCATAAAAGAACAGGTTGAAGATGGCATTAAATTTTTAAAAAGAAGATACGGCGCCGAGAAATTCATTGCATACTTTCAGGCATTTACGAACACGTATGCCGACGTTGACACGCTGAAGGCCAGATATGATGAAGCCTTGTTAAACAAGGATGTAATCGGCCTCTCTATAGGTACAAGGCCCGACTGTATCACCGATGAAATCCTGGATCTTATTCACAGCTATACTGAAGAATACCATGTATGGGTTGAATATGGTTTACAGTCAATCCATGACCGTACATTACAATTAGTGAACCGCGGGCATGATTACAAGGCCTTCGAAGATGCTGTATTGCGCACGAAAAATAAGGAAGGCATAAAGATTTGTGCTCACGTTATCCTCGGCCTTCCCGGAGAAAATTGGAATGATATGATGGAGACTGCCAGAACCGTCTCTGCTATCGGCATTGATGGAATAAAACTCCACCATCTATATATTGCGAAGAACACCGCAATGGCCGGTGAATACTTTAAGGGTGACATAAAAACAATGAAAATGGAAGAGTATGTCTCGCTTGCCTGTGACTTTCTGGAAAGGATTTCTCCGGACATAGTCATACAGAGGTTAGTAGGAGATACACATGGAGATTTCTTAATTTCACCCGTATGGAATTCAACCAAGGGTGAGGTTTTTGCTGCAATTACCAATGAATTAAAACATCGCAATTCATACCAGGGCGCAAAATACGCACTATAATCTGTCTTGCCGTGAACGTAAGTTGTAGGGGCGAACGGCTGTTCGCCCCTTACTTCCGATGTACAGCAAGCATACAGATACAATAAGGCTTGACATGATAAAGTTTGGATAGATATAATCCTTTATCAATTATCAAACAAACTAAAAGCGGGCGTAATTCAGTGGTAGAATACCAGCTTCCCAAGCTGGGTGCCGTGGGTTCGAATCCCATCGCCCGCTCTATACAAATAAAAATTTAAGGAATAAATTAATGAGGTTTTCAGCATCAAAGGGTTTTGGCTGTCTTGTAATTATTTTCTTAATCATGAATATGATTACAGGATGTGCTACAAGCCACAGAACAAGTATAAACCCTCCTCCAAGATTAAAAAAGGAATTAGACTCCTTAAAATCTGATACAACTACTTCGAAATCTGCAAAGTCTACAGGATATACGATTAAGAAGGGTGATACTATATGGCGAATAGCGTACAATCATGGTGTATCCCCCGACGACATTATAAGAATTAATAATATCGAAAATGTTGCAAATATAAAACCGGGACAACAATTAATGATACCGGCAGGCGGTATTACGGGCACGAGGGAAGTGACTTCGCAGGCAACTTTACCACCAGAGCGAAATACAAATGAGTCATTTATATGGCCTTTACGTGGTAAAATATTATATGATTTTGATAAATGGGTAGATGGTTATCAAAATAAAGGAATCGATATTCAGGCTTTTAACGGGCAGGAGGTGAAGGCGTCAAAAAGAGGGGTGGTTGCGCTGACCTCTGACAGGCCGGATGGATGGGGCAAGGTTGTTGTGCTTCAACATGATGACGGCTCTTACACATGGTACGCTTACAACTCCAGGATTCTTGTTAAAAAAGGAGACAGCGTTACACAGGGACAGACAATTGCGAATGCCGGCAGTACCGGAAGGGCAAAACAGGACAAACTTCATTTTAAGATATTTCTACACGGAGTGCCCGTAAACCCGACATACCTTTTACAGTAAAATACCTAACCCTAACAAGTCGGCCTCTAAAGTCACCCCTGTGAGCAACTCAAGGTCAGCCTCAGACGGGAATTATAAATCTTGAGGAATTTAAGGATCAAGGGATTTCCCAATTCGCAAATTCCAATGTAAGGTGGATTACCAGTCCTTCCAGGAATGCATGCATGCATTCCTGCCCGGATAAGCCGTTCGCCAGCCCGGCAAATCCGTTCTGGCGGGGACGGATCGAGCTGGCGACCGAGTCATCCGGGTGGAAGCGAAACAAATCCACATTATGTGTCAACCTATTTCAGGACAGGTTACTGTAGCTTGGCATTGCCCACTAGTTCGTTTACAATTACAGAACATTTTTGATGGGCGATGCCCACTCTTACGCTAATATCAAAGAAAGTTGCCGAGGTCTTAACTTCTATGAAAAATATATGGGCGCCCTGGCGCAAGGAATTCATCTTGAGTAAGAAAGAAGAAAATTGTTTTTTCTGTGAGGCAGTAAAGGGCAATCAAGATCTCAAGAATCTGGTTTTGTACAGGGGCAAAGAGTGTTTTTGTATTCTCAACAAATATCCATATAATAACGGCCATTTAATAGTGGCGCCAAACCTGCATAAAGATGACCTGTCAAAGTTAAGCAGCTCGGAGATGCTGGAATTTATGACATTGACAAGAGACATGAAAAATGTCTTAAACAAAAAAATGAATCCGGATGGTTTCAACCTGGGGATAAACCTTGGAAAGGTTGCCGGGGCAGGAGTCGAAGGTCACATACACTTACATATTGTGCCAAGATGGAAAGGCGATACAAATTTTATGCCCGTTATTTCAGATACAAAGGTAATATCCCAATCACTCGACGATTTGTATCTTGAGCTGAAAGATTATTTTTAATTTTAAATAGAGGCATATTCAAAGTGTTGACAAGAGAAGGGCTGGAAGAGAGGGAAGGCAGTTACTTAGCTTCTTATGCTATGAGAAGCATAAATACGCGTGGTAGAGTATACCCGGAGGAGGAGCATCCATACAGAAGTGTTTACCAGAGGGACAAAGACAGGATTATCCATTCCACAGCTTTCCGAAGATTAGAATATAAAACACAGGTCTTTGTAAATCATGAGGGAGACCACTATCGTACACGGCTCACTCATACGATAGAGGTTGCTCAAATTTCCAGATGTATTTCAAGGGCATTATGTTTGAATGAAGACCTTTCAGAGGCAATTGCCCTTGCACATGACCTGGGCCATACACCGTTTGGGCATTCGGGAGAAGACGCCCTCAGAATATTGATGAAGGATCATGGCGGCTTTGAACACAACATTCAGGGTTTACGCGTTGTGGATATACTGGAAAAGCGGTATTCACAATTCTCCGGTTTGAATCTTTCATGGGAGGTGAGAGAATCAATCGCAAAGCATAAAATGCTATCTGATGATCCAAAGTTTACGCAATTTGATTTAACTAAACAACCTCTTCTTGAAGCAAAAATAGTAGATATTGCTGATTCGATTGCCTATGACAATCACGATATAGATGATAGTTTAAAAGCAGGGCTGATTACAGAAAACGGTCTGGAAAAAGTTGAATTATGGAGATATGCCAAAGAAAAGATCAGGGAACAGTATAATAATCTAAATAAAGAAATAGAAAATTTTCATACTATAAAATATTTAATAGATCTGGAGGTTACTGATCTGATTGAGCATACGCAAATAATGATTGAAAAGATGAAGATAAAAACAACTGATGATGTACAAAAAAGTAAAGAAAGCCTGGTCTCCTTTTCACCTGAGATATCGAAAAAGAAACGTGAATTGCAGGAATTCTTACAGGAAAACGCATATAGCCATTACAGGGTTGTGCGAATGGCTGATAAAGCAAAGCGGTTTGTTGAAGAGTTGTTCAAAACATTTGTTGAAAACCCTATGCAGCTTCCGCCTGAATATCAAAAATGGATAGAGGCGGCGGGGCTTTATCAGGGTGTCTGTGATTATATAGCGGGAATGACTGATAGATTTGCCCAGGACGAGTATTTGAAACTTTTTTATCCTTATGAAAGGGTATGATGAAAGCAGATGTTTCTGTAATAATACCCGCTGCAGGCCTTAGCCTCCGTATGGGGACAGATGTAAGAAAGCCATTTATAATGATAGGCGAAAAACCCGTTTTTTTTTATACACTGGAAAAATTTTATAAACTGAAAAGAGTAAAAGAGATTATTTTTGTAGTAAACAAGAAGGATTTATCTACTGTTATTGAAAAATGGTCAAATGAGCTTAAGGCTTACAAAGTAACTAAGATAATTGCCGGGGGAAAACGCAGGCAGGATAGCGTCTATAAGGGCCTTTCTCAGTTGGACTCTGACACCAGAATAGTTCTGATACATGATGCCGTGAGACCATTAGTAAAGAGCAGGGAAATTGAGGAAGTTATTGAAAAAACAGATCAAAAAGGGGCCGCTATTCTTGCGAGTCCAATGAAACTGACTGTTAAAAAAGTTAACTCAAATCTTGAAATAATTAAGACAGTTCCCAGACATGACCTGTGGATGGCGCAAACACCTCAGGGTTTCAAAAGAGACCTGATAGTTAATGCTTATGGAAAAATTAAGGATACAGATGCAGAACTTACAGATGATGCGGAGGTAGTTGAAAAAGCGGGGCATACGGTAGAGGTAGTTTCAGGAAGCTATGATAATATTAAAATCACAACACCTGAGGATTTAAAGCTGGCAGAATTACTGTTGGTAAAATGTTGAAATCAATAGTAAGAAAGAGTTTTTGACATTAGAATTCTTTAAGTAATTTCTTCTTTTTGTAGTCATAGTCCTCGTCCGTTATGAAACCTTCATCCCTCAATTCTAGATACACCGCCAGAATCTCTTTAATGTTTTTCCCCTTTTCACTTTCACTGTGGTCATTTTCTTCCAGAATATCTCTTTTCTTATGCTCGTAATCCGTATCACTGATAAATCCATCCTCTTTCAACTTGCGGAGGTCATTAAATTTGTCTTTTATGCTCTTCTCTTTTTTGCTGCCTAAAATCAATGTCTTTCTAAGCTCATAATCTTCTTTGGTGATAAGGCCGGTAGTCTCTAATTCTTTCAGTTCCAGAAGTTGATCTGTAATACTCATTTGCTGCACAATGACAGGCTGGCTGCCAGATACTGTTTGCGTGGCGCCGGACAAGTTGACTTCTTCCTGTTTCTTGCCTAGCGCTACTTCCTTTTCATAATCTTCTTTACTGACAAACGCACCTTCTTCTAAATCTATTATTAGCCAGTTACTATGTCCTGTCTTAAACTGTTGATCGGAACGAAGACTTATTTTCCAAAATGGGTTTTGTGTTATGCTGAATGGATCAACAAATACTGCCTGTCCTGTCTCTCCAAATACATTATCTGCGCCTTTGCCTACCAGATCTTCATATTGAATCCTTGAAAATACAACATTTAATTTATCATTAGAGATAAATAGTCCGAATATGGTATATACCTCTGATTTAAAAAATCCTTTCCCCTTTGTATAATTCGAATTTACTAAAATATATTGAGATGGAAGCGCCCTTATAAAAGCATCTGTTATGTGGGGTGTTAATTGCAATAATTCACTTTCCTGAAAGATATTCTGTTCTTTTCCCCATCCTGTTATGCCTTTTTCTTTAAAATAAATTGAAGAAAGTACACTTGTCAATATATCTTTTTTTAAGTATTTGGGATGATCAAGAATTGCCTTTGCAGAGCCTTTTGTCCCCTTTACTTCTTCAAGCCTTATATACGTCTTGCCTTCATTAAATATATTATTATTCTTGCCTTGAACCTGCCCCCGTCCCATATTGCTTAAAATATCTAAGCCTTTACAACCAATTGTTCCAGACAAAATAATAAATAACAAAATAAATCCCTTTTTCTTATACCACATTTTAAAATTTATTCAAAAGCTCCTTTTTCTTTACTTCATAATCTTTTTCTGAAATTAAACCTTCATCTCTCAGGCCTTTTAATTCTTTAAGTTTTTCTCTTACATCTTGATACTTCTTTGTTTCTGCAATGAAGTTTTTATCAGTTCTTACTTTTTTTTCGATAACTCTTTCATTACTGCCTGCTTGAATTGAGTTACCATTAATATTATCACTGATATCAGCATTATCTGTACTGGCCATACCAAACAAATTACTACTCAAGTCAATAATAAGCCAGTTTTGGTGTCCCTTTGCAAGTCTTTGCCCTCCCATAGGAACAAGGCTCCAGAAAGAGTCTCTCTTCACATCCAACGGATCTTTGAACTTATCCTTATTACTTTTTCTGAATGCCCTTCCATCAGTAAGATTTTTTTTACTCTGGATTGTACTAAAAACAATATTAAGGTCGTTATCTGATATAAACATGCTGAAATAACTTTGTCGATCAGATAAAAGCACCTTGTCAGAAGTAGAAAAAACTAAAATATCTTGAGAATCAGTAGCCATTGAGAATGCACTTATAATAGGAGGTATGATACTCTGTAACTCTTCTTCCCTGAACAATTTCCTTCTGCCCGTGCTTCCCTTGATTAATGATTTCTGATTGTAATAAATGGACGAAAGGATATTGGCAAGCCCTGATCCTGTAAAGTAGTATGGGTGTTTAAAGTTTTTCTTTATTACGTTTCCCTGTTCATCAAGTTCTTCCCGTATCTCGACAGAGGCACTCTGGTCATTGATCGTTGCCCCGACTATGTTGCTTTTTCTATAAGTTTTTTTAGGCAGCGAGATAGAACAGCCAAATGTTAGAGTGAACAACAAAAGTAATGGTATAAATTTCAGAGAAGTATATTGTTTCATAAAAAAGAAATACCCTTTTAACAGATTTTATCAATTGCTTCTGCAAGAGAAGAAACCTCAGTAATTTTTAGAGATTTTACCCCTGAAGCGTCTTTTGTATTGTCTTTTGGAATAATTGCATTTTTAAATCCTAATCTTTCAGCTTCTTTTAACCTGCTGCCAAATTGACTAACTCCTCTGACTTCACCACCCAAACCTAACTCGCCAATTATGATTGTATCACCTGCTATTTCCGTGTCTTTGAAACTGGACGCAATCGCAATTGCAATTCCAAGGTCTGCTGCCGGTTCATAGATTTTTACACCGCCAACAACATTCACAAAAACATCATGCCCTCCTAAAAGAAGGCCTGTCCTTTTTCCCAGCACAGCTATTATCATAGCAACTCTGTTATAGTCTACACCGCTTACTTTGCGTTCCGGTATGCCGAAATTTGATCTGGTTACAAGCGCCTGTACCTCCACAAGCAGGGCTCTTGTTCCCTCAATACAAGAGATAATCGAAGACCCGGAAATCAGGTTTTGTGTTCTGGTGAGAAATATTTCTGATGGATCTTTAACCTCTCTAAGTCCGCTGTTAATCATTTCGAAGATCCCTATCTCATTTGTAGATCCAAAGCGGTTCTTCACTGCCCTTAATATCCTGAATGACATGAATTTTTCACCTTCAAAGTACAGTACTGTATCTACCAGATGTTCCAGCACTTTCGGTCCGGCAATTATCCCTTGTTTTGTAATATGTCCTACTAAAAAAACGGAAGATTCGGTTTTCTTTGATATTTGAATCAGTTCATTAGCACATTGCCTCACTTGTGAAACGGTTCCCGGAGAGGATTCGAGAACTGGTTTGAACATAGCTTGTATTGAGTCAATTATGACAAGTTTAGGGCTGATTTTTCTGATGTGTTCAAGAATAACATCTAAATTGTTTTCTGCAACCAAAAAAATATTCTTCGATGATACTTTGAGTCTGTCTGCTCGTAATTTTATTTGTGCGGTTGATTCTTCCCCTGTCACGTATAATGAGAGGTATCCCTGTTCGCTAAATTCCTGGCATACTTGCAGCAAGAGGGTTGATTTTCCTATTCCGGGTGTGCCTCCAATCAAAACTGCCGAACCCGCTACAATACCTCCGCCAAGAATTCTATCAAACTCTTCGATGTTGGTATTAGTCCGAAGTTTGCTTACAGGCTTTACGTCTGTTATACAGGTGGGATTTTCTATATCATATTCCGGAATGGTGTGAGTATATGTGGATTTGCATCTCTCTTCTGTCATTGAATCCCACTCATCACAACCGGAACATCTACCTACCCATCTACTGGTCCTCCATCCACATTGCGAGCAGACATAAACAGTACTGGATTTTGTCATAATAATGTAGCTTCATTCCCCCTTAGTGTTTTTTATAATTATCACAAGATAGTTGTGTTCTTGCAAGCAATAAAAAAAGGGGCTCGAAAGCCCCTTTTTAAATATGTACTCAGTTTGTTATATTACTATCCAATTATTTGCTATTCGAATCGCTGGTGACTAATTCTTCCTTTACTGTTACCTCTTCAAAAACCAGTTTTTCTTCTCTCAATCTTACCTTGATAGAATCGTTATCTTTGAACTTGCCCCTGAGTATTTCTTCAGAAAGCGGATCTTCTATTAAATTTTCAATGGCCCTGTGTAGCGGCCTTGCACCAAAATTTGGTTTATAGCTTTTGTCAATAAGAAAATCTACCACTTCTTTGGTTATTGAAAGCGTTATGTTATAGTTGCTAAGCCTCGATCGTATACTTTCTAATTCGATCTCTACAATCTTTCTCAGGTCATCCTTTGTAAGATCTCTAAATACAGCAATATCGCTAAGCCTGTTGATAAACTCCGGACGGAAATGCTTTTCGACTGCCTGTAATAGTTGTTCGCGAATAGATTCATAAGACTGTTCTCCAGATGTTTTCTTGAACCCTAACGAGGATGTATTTTTAATTATTTCTCCACCAATGTTTGAAGTCATTATTATGATTACGTTACGAAAATCAATATGACGTCCAAAACTGTCCGTTAATTTTCCTTCCTCCAGAACCTGTAACAACATATTATATACATCGGAATGAGCTTTTTCGATCTCGTCCAGGAGTATTACAGCATAAGGGCGTCTTCGTATTTGCTCCGTTAATTGTCCCCCTTCCTCAAAACCAACGTATCCGGGAGGAGCGCCTATTAGTCTTGATACATTATGTTTTTCCATGTATTCAGACATATCTATTTGAATCAACGAATCTTCTTCTCCGAATAAAAACTTGGCCAGGGCTTTTGAAAGAAGAGTTTTCCCAACTCCCGAGGGTCCTATAAAGATAAAGCTGGCGCTTGGCCTGTTTGGGTTCTGTAGTCCTGCCCTTGACCTTCTAACAGCCTTTGCTACTGCGTTAATAGCATTATCTTGTCCTATTACTGTTTTACTAAGTTCTTTCTCGAGGTTGAGCAATCTCTTTGCTTCTTCTGCCTCCATACGTTTGAGCGGTATGCCGGTCATGGCTGAAACTACTTCTGTGATAACCGCTTCATCTACAGTCCCGTCTATCTCTGTATGTTTCTCCCGCCATTCTTTTTCTACGTTACCCTTTTTCTTTTTTAATTTGTCCGCTTTATCTCTCAGCTTCGCAGCTCTTTCAAAATCCTGTAATGCTACGGATTCATCTTTTTCCTTTTCGAGATGTCCTATTTCTTTCTCTATATGCCTTAAATCAGGAGGATGTGTGGTTGCCTTTAATCTTACACGAGCACCCGCTTCATCAATAACATCTATTGCCTTATCAGGCAGGAATCTTCCTGAGATATATCTTATAGCATATTCTGTAGCGAATTTTATTGCTTCATCAGTTATCCGAACCTTATGGTGAGCTTCATATCTATCTCTTAAACCTTTTAAAATTTCGATGGTTTCTTCCTTAGAAGGTTGGTCAACTATTATTGTTTGAAATCTTCTTTCAAGCGCACCATCTTTCTCAATATATTTCCTGTATTCATCAAGAGTGGTTGCGCCAATGCATTGTATTTCGCCTCTGGAAAGAGCGGGCTTTAAGACATTAGATGCATCAATTGCTCCTTCTGCTCCCCCTGCGCCTACTAATGTATGCAGCTCATCTATAAAGAGGATTATATTTTTTGCCCTGCGAACTTCTCCCATTACGGCTTTGATTCTCTCTTCGAATTGACCTCGGTATTTTGTCCCTGCCACCATCATTGCTAAATCTAAAGCGACTATTCTTTTGTCACGCAAAAGTGCTGGAATCGCTCCACTCACCACAGACTGTGCCAATCCTTCCACTATTGCAGTTTTTCCAACACCAGCTTCCCCCAGCAAAACAGGGTTGTTCTTTGTGCGACGACTAAGAACCTGAATCAAACGTTCAATAATTGCCTGTCTGCCAATTACAGGGTCCAGTTCCTGTTCCCTTGCCTGCTGTGTTAAATCACGGCCAAAGGAATCAAGGGCAGGGGTCTTTGACTTACCTCTTTTTTCTTCTTTGTCTTTAGAGCCTTGTGTTGTTTCTGCACCTAGAAGCTCGATTACTTCCTCTCTTACGCCTTCCAATTTTACACCTAAATTTAACAATACCTGCGCGGCGACACCTTCATGTTCCCTGAGTAGCCCAAGCAGTTGATGCTCGGTGCCTATGTAGTTATGCCCCATAGCCTTTGCTTCTTCCATAGCATATTCTAATACTTTCTTTACCCTTGGAGTGAAAGGCAATTGTCCGACCGAAACCAGGTCGGGCCCAGCCTGGACTATCTTTTCCACTTCCATTCGTATCTTTTTCAAATCGATATCTAAATTTTGTAAGACATTTGCGGCTACCCCGCTACCTTCTTTTACCAAACCAAGTAATATATGTTCTGTTCCTATATATTCATGGTTAAATCTCTTTGCTTCCTCTCTTGCGAGAGCCATTACTTTCCTTGCCCTATCGGTAAATTTATCAAACATTTTTGTCACCTTTTTTTATAAACCTTCAAGCCTCTTCCTTACGTAAGAGGCCCTGATAATATTTCTTTGTGTAGAATCCAGTTCACAGCCTTGCAGCTTTTGTAAGTGTCCCGGAAGTGTCAGGACAAAGAGTTCGTTAAGGGTTTGTATCTCAATATTGTCTATCAGACCTATGTTGACGCCCATACGAACCTGTGAAAGTAATTGTAATATTTCCTCAGACGTAATCATTCGAGCAGCCTTAAGCATACCATAAGACCGCCAAATTCTATCTTCCAATTGGTCTTTACTTTCTAAAACTAAGGCCTTTCTGGCCATCCTTTCATAGCTTGTAATGCGGGGTATTACACTTTCAATTATGGATATTATTTCTTTCTCAGATTTTCCTAATGCAAACTGGTTTGAAATTTGATACAGGTCTCCAGAGACTTTAGTCCCCTCTCCATATAGACCTCTGACTACCAACCCGAGTTTGCCTACTGCGTTAAAAACCTTTTCAATGTGTTTCGTCATGCCAAGCGCCGGGAGATGTAGCATTACAGAAACTCGCATGCCTGTACCAACGTTTGTCGGACATGCAGTCAGGTATCCAAACCTTGCAGAAAATGCAAAATTTAACCTTTTCCCCAGGATATTGTCAATTTCATCAGTGGTTTCCCATGTATCATTTAGCTCGAAACCTGAGTGGATTACCTGGATTCTGAGATGATCTTCTTCGTTTATCATCAAACTAATAGTTTCTGATTTCCCGAATGCGACACCTCTTTCTCCTTCACCCGCAGCATGTTCTTTGCTAATCAGGTGTCTTTCAACCAAAAATAACTTGTCAACGGAAGTCGCATTGTTTAAATTTACGTAAGAAATATCCTGCGCTATGCTGCTTTCGATTATGGTATTTCTAAGTAAGGATTCTATCTCTTTTCTTTGTTTTAAATTAGAGCGGGAAAGGAAAGGGTATCCCGTAATATTTCTCGCCAAACGGATTCTGCTGCTTATTACAATGTCAGATTCCTTGCCTGTGCCCCTAAGCCATTCACCCGTTTTGTCTGTAAGATCTCTAATCTCCATCTTCAACATTTCCTGAAAGTTCATAAATTTTATCTCTTAATTCAGCAGCTCTTTCGTAATCTTCTTTCTCTACTGCTTCATTTAATTCCTTACGTAATTGGATCATTTCATTTTTCTTGATAATTTCAGCACCAGCATTTGGGGGTACTTTCCCCACATGTTGAGAACTGCCATGCATCCTTTCAATAAGAGGAAGAAGCCCTTTCTTAAAAACATTGTAATCCATGGGACAGCCCAGACGACCTTGAGACCTGAATTCCAGATAAGAAAGTCCGCATACAGGGCAAGTCGTTTTTGACATTTCTCTTATTTCTGGAGATACCTGGTTAATAAGACTTGTTAAAATATCAGATGGGGAGGGGGCTTTAGGGAAATGATTTGTAACGTTTTGAGCGCAATCCTCACAGAAATGCCTTTCTTTCTTCTCGTTTTCTACAATTTCTGTGAGATGCACTGTTGCCAGTTTTTTATTGCATGATTCACATTTCATTACATGCAACTCCTTGAAGTTCCTATTTTTTTGTCCATTTCAATAATTCCATAACTTCTCCAAGAGAAGTCTTTCCTTGAGATATTTCTTCACGGATCCTGTTTTCTTTTTCCAACCAATCCATTGCGTGGTTAGCCATTTCTTTTGCTTCACGCTTTGGTATTACAATCAAGCCGTCACTGTCGCCAATAATCCAATCGCCGTTATTTATTGTAATCCCTGAAATATTTAAGGATACGCCTATCTCGCCAAAACCTTTAGGCTCTCCTGCATTTGGCATGACCAATTTTGCAAATGTAGGGAACTTTAATTTCCTGATCTCACTACTATCTCGAATTGCACCGTTTACGACAACCCCCCCAAGCTTTTTCTGTATTGCGCTGTGTGTGGCAAGCTCTCCCCATACGGCAGGGCCTACACCACCGGAATCAATAACTATTACATTTCCTTTTTCAGCCTTATCTATCGCCTCAACTGTTTTTGCCCAGTCTCCGGGGTATGTTCTAACAGTTATTGCCTGCCCGACCATCTTAGTTTCCAAACTTATGCATTTGAGACCGGTGATTCCTTTAAGACGGTGGCTACCGTCAGATATATTTGCGGTAGAAACCTTCTCTAATATTTCATGGATATTGTCGTCTGCGGCCCTTTTAAAAAAATCTGTAGTCATTCGCTTACGACTTGATATAGCTTTTTTTAAATTAGCAGCGGCGGTTCTTATGTCGGTTGCTTTGCTGATTGCGCCGCCTACCACTATAATTTTTGCACCCGCATTTACAGCGTCAACTGCCGTTTCAGAATTAATTCCTCCTGCAACGGCAACGGGGATATTAACCTTTGAGCAAATTCTCAAGAGTCTTTCAAAGGGGTCATTACCCATCATTTGCTCGTCAATAGCTGTATGAACACCTATAAAGTCGGCTCCCCATTCCTCAACATCCATTGCGCGCTCGGCACAATCGGCAATTCCAAGGAAATCGACTTCTATTTTTATTCCGTAATTTTTTCCTGCGCTTATACACTCCTTTATAGTCGAGTCTGGCGCGCTACCCATAACGACTGCGATATCTGCTCCGGCTTTAGCGGCAGTTTCCATTTCCAGTCGGCCTGCGTCCATTGTTTTCATATCAGCTACTATCGTTTTCGTTGGAAACTCTTTCCGAAGTGTCCTGACAGAATCCAGCCCTTCGCTCTTAATCAGGGGAGTGCCTGCCTCAATCCAGTCAACACCTGCATCAACAGCCTCTTTGGCCACATTAACGGCGCGCCTTAAGTTTATAAAATCTAAAGCTAATTGAAGAATAGGAGTGTCTAAATTGATATTCACTTATGACTTGTAAAAGAACGGCTTATACAAAATACGATGCTGCGCAATTTTCAGATTCCCATGTTTTTACTTTGGCAATGAATATTTCTGGAGGTAGCTTTTCGCTGAAATTATCATATATTATTTTTGAAACATTTTCCGTTGTAGGATTTTTCTGGTTAAATTCTTCGAGTTCATTTAAATAAGAATGATCAAAACGAGATAGTATCTCTTCGAGTGTCTTTTTTACAATCTTAAAATCCACGACCATACCTAACCCATCGAGCTTTTCCGATTTAAGTGTTACTTCTACCTTCCAGTTATGGCCATGCAGCTTTTCACAATCGCCATCGTAACCCCGTAAATTGTGAGCGCCGGCAAATGTTTTCTCTACAACTAATTCATACATATTAATTTTAATGCATAATACTTCTTATCGGCAAAAAAAGATATTAATTCAATTATTAATTCTACTTTGCTTAATATGAAAGTCAAGCGTTTTTCTGAATACCGAAAGACATTGGAGAAGTTATTTAGAAAGTAATCAGGTTAATTAATAAAATCACAATAATACAGCTAAAAACAGTATTACAAAAACCAATACCAGGGCAATTACCTGTAATATTTTCTTATGAACAGGAGGTTGGATTAAGCAGGAACAGTCTTGATCAGTCTTCTCTTCCTTGATCAAAAAGGCATTTATTCCGTAAATAACAAAAAGGCAAACAGCCAGTATAATCTTAATGCGTATAACAGTTTTATACCCTGAACTAAAGCCCGCGTCCGCAGCAGACATAATGCCGTCAACCGAATTAAGGATTCCAGTAACAATAAGTACCCCTATTAATATTCCAACATAAATACGAAATCTTTCATGAACATCATTTGCAAATGTGCCAATACCGGAAACCGATGAGCTTCTTCCCAACACCGGACGTAAAATTGCCACAAGAAAAATCATGCCCCCTACTAAGAGGGCTGCGGCAGAAAGATGAAGCCAGTGGTTAATCAAAATCAATTTATCAAGTATCATTTTACCCCTCCGTCAATTTTATGAATTAGAATTCTGCAAAACTATTTCATTTTAAACAACATTTTATTATTTAGATATAGTAAAATTCGTATTAAAAATCAAAAGGTTTTTGTGCTTAATGATAATATTAAATTGATAATCGCTAAAGCTTTTGCGTGATAGATTGCATTTGATTTTCACCAGAACGCATGTTAGAATTTGACCCAGTTCGACCGCCAGCATTAATTTTGCGTCATCAAGGCTTCCCGCCCTGTCTTGCCGTTTGGACGGGTAGTTTTGAGCCGCCTGGAATAATCTAAAGACTTTAACTACCATAGACTTAAAATGGAAATTCCTATACTAACAAGTTATCTTATAATAAATATTTAAAAACATGAAGGTATTAATATCAGACAATCTTCCGGATATATGTAAAACAATTTTGGAGAATGCGGATTTTCAGGTGACAACAAAGGCAGATTTTACACCGGAAGAATTAAAAAAAGAGATAGGTAAGTATGACGGTTTGATTATCCGAAGCAGTACCCAATGTACGCCGGAAATTATTGAAAAGGCTGCCAGGCTTCGTGCAATATGCCGGGCCGGTGTCGGGGTTGACAACGTTGACGTGCCTGCCGCTACAAAAAAAGGGATTATCGTAATGAATACCCCTGGAGGCAACACAACATCAACTGCAGAGCATACAATTACGCTTCTTTTAGCTTTATCAAGGAATATACCGCAGGCCTGCAATTCTGTTCGTGAGGGAAAGTGGGAACGTAAAAAGTTTATGGGTACTCAAGTTTCCGGGAAAACACTTGGCATAATTGGGTTGGGTAAGGTCGGGAAAGAAGTCGCAAAACGTGCTATTGCGCTGGAGATGAGGGTGCTGGGATATGATCCCTTTGTTTCTAATGAAACAGTTCCAAAGCTGAATGTCCAACTTGTTAAGAACCTTGACGACATTTATAAACAAGCAGATTATATAACTTTACATATTCCCTTAACCAATGATACGGAAAATCTGATTTCCAGTCGTGAATTTGCGTTAATGAAAGACGGGGTAAGAATAATAAACTGCGCAAGGGGCGGTATCCTTTCGGAGGATGCACTTTATGAGGCGCTTGTAAGTGGTAAGGTGGCGGGAGCAGCAATTGATGTCTTTGAGAAAGAGCCGCCGGAAGGCAATAAACTGTTGAAGCTTGACAACGTCCTTCCAACACCGCATCTTGGCGCCCTGACAGAGGAAGCCCAATATGCAGTAGCCAGGGATGCGGCAGAACAGATGGTAGAGGCGTTAAAGGACAATAATATACGAAATGCGGTCAACATGCCCGTGCAATGCCCGGAAGAATTTAAGCAGCTCAAACCCTATATAACTTTAACAGAGAAAATGGGATCTCTCTTAATCCAGTTGGTAAAGGGCAGGATAAAATCCATAAATATACAGTACAGCGGTGGCATTTCTAAGGATAATATACACCCTTTAACAGATAGTCTGTTGGCAGGCATGTTGAAACATGTTTTAGATGAGGGCGTAAATATCATAAATGCCCGTATACTGGCTGATGAGAGAGGAATAAAGATTAATGAAATAATAAGCAGTGCAGAAGAGGACTATACTAACCTTATTTTTGCCAGGATTAATACGGATAACGGTGAAAGCTCTGTCTCAGGCACCGTATTTAAAAATAGTGACCCTAAAATAGAGACAATAAATGATTATCGCGTTGACATGGACCCCATTGGCTATGTCATGATTTTGTTTGGGCAGGATAAACCGGGTTTGATAGGGGACATAGGTAAGATGCTGGGCGATCAAGATGTAAATATAGGACACATGACATTTGGCAGGAAAGCGACTGGCGGCGTGGCGATGATAGTCATAAATGTTGATGCAGTAGTTTCCCAGGAGACCCTCTTATCAATAGAAAAAATGAAATTCATCGAGTCGGCGTATATGTTGAAATTCTAAGTAGTTAAAAAAATCCATGCATTGGATATCTTGAATTTAGCAGGAAGAAAATCCTCACACTTTTTTTATCTGAGTTTGAATTCGGTAAAACCTCAAAATTTTCCGTAGCGAATGACACAATACTAAACTCACCGTTCTTAATCTAATGTAGGGGCGTATTATTATACGCCCTTAAAGGGAAAGTACAGATGGCCATAGAAAAGTGGGACCCGTGGCAGGAACTTGTAAGACTGCAACAGGAAGTGAATGAATTATTCAGTGATTTCTTCAATCGTTTCTCGTCAACAAAGGAAATATCTTTCACACCGCAGATAAATATGTATGAAACGAAAGAAGAGGTTGTGCTTAATGTTGCGCTTCCGGGCACACTTCAGGAAGATATTGATATATCTTTGGAGGATGATGTTTTGTATATAAGGGGTGAAAGACCCGACCCATACGGGACGATAGCCGGCCCACGCCATATAGAAGAATTGTGTTACGGGTATTTTGAGAGGCAAGTGCAATTACCTGCCAAGTGTTTCAGCGAAAAAATAGAAGCAGACTATTCCGATGGAATTCTTAATGTACGACTAATTAAAAAGGTATAAGTATGGCGTATGGTAACGTTAAAGAACGTGACTACTATGAGGTATTAGGGGTAAGTAAGAATGCAACCAATGACGAACTGAAGAAAGCGTACAGAAGGCTGGCCCTCAAATATCATCCGGATAAAAATCCGGGAGATAAGGAAGCTGAACAAAAATTCAAGGAAGCTGCAAATGCCTACAAAGTGCTCAGTGACCCTGAAAAAAGGAAGATGTACGACTTAAGGGGGCAGGCAGGACTTGAGGATATGGGTTTCCATGGTTTTGAAAGCAGTTCTGATATATTCAGTAGTTTTGGAGATATATTTGGAGATATATTTGGTAAACGATTTTACAGAGAAAGAGGCGGACCTCAGAGGGGTTCAGACCTCAGGCACAACATGACAATTTCTTTTACTGATGCTGCATTAGGATGTGAGAAGCAGCTCCGATTCACAAAGAATGAAGCATGTGAAGCATGCAAAGGAACAGGCGCCAAAAACGGAGCGTCGACTGTATGTTCACAGTGTAATGGCACAGGACATATAAGCAGACAGCAAAAACCTGTTGGAGGGTTTTTTACCATTAGTAACCCCTGTCTTAATTGTAACGGTTCAGGGAGGAAGATTGGTAATCCATGCAATAATTGTAACGGCGAAGGGCGGATATCTAAAGCCAGATCCTTGTCAGTTAAGATACCTGTCGGAATCAGGGACGGCGCTACATTAAGGCTTTCCGGCCAGGGTGAAGCTGGTATCAGGGGTGGAAGTGCAGGCGATTTGTATATATGTGTTAATACAGCGCCTCATCCTTATTTTGAGAGAAGGGGCCTGGACATTCAGTACGATGCTGTGGTTCCTTTTACCAAAGCTGCTTTAGGCGGAGAAATAGAAATCCCAACCCTAAGCGGCAAGGCAATGTTAAAGATACCAAAGTGCACACAATCCAATCAAACCTTAAGAATGACAGGTCAGGGAATTAAGACAAAAGATGGGAGAAATGGCAACCAATTAGTAAGAATAATAGTAGACATGCCAAAGAAACTATCTGCAAAACAGGAAGAACTCTTAATAGAATTAGACAAACTTGAGGATGATTAAGGCTCGGTCAAAAATAAAATTGAAAGATTTAAATCGTACTATTTTGCCTGCTTTCGTTTTGCTTTGTAAAATGCCAGCCGTTCCTTAATCTCTTTATCGAAGCCGTTGTCTGTTGGTTTATAATACTCTTTGCCCTGAAGCTCCTTCGGTAAATAGGATTGTTCTATATAGCCGCCATGATTGTGCGGATATTTGTACCCTTTTCCATAACCAATATCCTTCATCAGAGGTGTTGGCGCATTTCTGATGTGAAGCGGCACCCCCAATGCCCCTTTTTCTTTGACATCATTTAATGCGCTTAGATAAGCCTTGTAAGAGGCGTTGCTCTTTGGTGCAGAGGCAAGATAGGTTACTCCCTGTGACAGAGGTATCCACCCCTCCGGCATACCGACAAAATGAAATGCATCTTTCACTGCAACTGCCACCTGAACAGCCGATGGATCGGCATTGCCAATATCCTCAGAGGCAAAAATAACCATACGCCGCGCAATAAAGAGAGGGTCTTCTCCCGCTTCCAGCATACGTGCCAGCCAATAGAGGGCAGCGTCAGGGTCACTGCCGCGCATGGATTTGATAAAGGCGGAAATTACGTTGTAATGCTCCTCTCCGCCTTTATCGTAAAGAAGCGCCTTTCGCTGCATGGCTTCCTGTGCAATTTTTAAGGTAACTTTCCTCTTATTTTCCTTATCGGGCTTTGTCAGCATTATGGCCGATTCAAGCGTATTCAGGGCAACCCTCGCCTCTCCATGAGAAAGATCAACTATAAAATTGAAGGCGTCATCGTCTATCGCTATTTCTAAATTGCCAAGCCCACGTTCCTTATTTGATAAGGTATTGGTTATTATGCTTTTGATATTGTCAGCAGAGAGTTGTTCCAGAACCAGCACCTTACAGCGTGAGAGAAGGGGTGCATTGACCTCAAATGAAGGGTTCTCCGTAGTAGCGCCAATCAGTGTAATAGTGCCGTCTTCCACATGATGGAGAAAGGCATCCTGCTGGGCCTTATTGAATCGGTGAATCTCGTCGACAAAAAGAATAGTTCTTTTGCCATAATATTTAAGCTGTTGCCTGGCGTCTTCTATGACGGCACGAATATCCTTGACGCCTGACAACACAGCGGAAAAAGAGACAAAGTGAACGCCCATTGACCTGGCAACAATTAAGGCCAATGTAGTTTTTCCTACACCGGGAGGACCCCAGAAAATCATTGATACCAATTCTCTTCTTTCCATAAATCCTCTGAGAATCTTGTCAGGTCCAATGAGGTGTTCCTGCCCGACAAATTCAGCCAGGCTTTGCGGCCTCATCCGATCGGCCAGTGGAGATTTTTTTGCAGCCTTTGCCCCTGCATCAAATAAATCAGCCATTTACATTTACTCTTTAAAATATTTTTCACCACAAATAAATAATTTTTTTACCTATCGCCAGAGCATTCTCTGTGTATTCTGTGGCTAAACCAGTTATAGGATTTTTTTCTTAACGTAAATTTACACCCTGATGACTGATTAGTCAATCATTTATACTATTACTCTGTAACGTTTTCTTTTCTGGAAAAAAGTTGAATTCACTTGGTTGTTTTAATAATATTGCCAGGAACATAAAAACGAGGATTCCATACGGGATTTGGGCAAAACTTATAGAAAGGCGTATTTATATGATTAAGATTGTTGACGGGTTCGAAAATAGCAAACAGATTTCTAAGATGATTGAGGACGTTGCCGGAGAGCTGGGTATTAGTCAGAAACTGGAGGAAATAGTGATTAAACATCCCCCGGCGGATTCTCCCTTAGATATGAACTATCTCAGCTCCGATAATAAGTCCCTGGATCTGGAGATAGTGGATTCCCTGGATAATCTTGAGGGACGGGTGAGACATGAACTCATGCATGTGGCAGACCAGTTAAATGAGAAGTTTAAGTACAAAGATAGTCTTATCCCCCGCAAAGGTACCGGTGCATTCAGGAGATACAAATACCTGTGGAACGTGTATATTGACAGTCGTCTTGTAAAGAGTGGAAAGCCCTCCTATGACACTCAGGAAGCAAGGGAAAGGGAGATAGAGGAATGTTACCCGGAACTGAGTGCGGCTCTCAGGAAAAGGTGCTTTGCCTTTCTCTGGGGAATGGGACTCCTTGATTTCGAACAAATCTCTGCAATGAGTCGCGACCTCTTTTCGGCGGTTGAGGAGCTTAAGTCCCTTGCCCAATCGCACGGGGAAAAACAGATTACATTTGAGACAATTGAAGAATTGAAAAGCTACAGGAAATAAAACAGATGAGATTGTTAGAACATCCCCCTAAATCCCCCTTCAAATGGGGAATCCATAAACACAAAAACCCAGGTCAAAACGGGGGAGGGATTGTTTTGACCCGGGCTTCTACACAAATTCTAACCCGCCCGAACGACGAAGGTCGGGCAGGTTTGCGCAGCATACTATCCATTAAACACATAAAAATAATCCCTATTATCTATATGACACCTAGGCATATCTAGACGCATTTTCCCCTTGCAAAGTCGAATATGTTAGAATACTATTGATGAAAATGTCCCAAGAGAATATTCTACTTGAAAGGATTAAACAGCTTGTAGTATCCGGGAAATATAGGGTAAGGATTCATACTATTCGCCACATGATAGCAGAAGGTTTTTATGAGGCAAATATTATTGAAACTGTTACAGGTGAGAGCAGGATTATAGAAAATTACCCTGATGATTGTCGGTGTCTTATTTTAGGCAGATTTCATTTTAAAAAGGCTGCAATTTCTTCTCTACATGTTGTTTGTGAATACTCAAGGTCTGATTTAATAGATATAGTTACTGCCTACATACCTCAAAAACCATGGTGGGTTAGCTCTACCCAAAGAGGAAAGATGTAATGAAAAAAGAAAAAAGATTAATGGAAAAACCCTGTTCAGAATGTGGCGATAGCTTAGAGAAAAAACTAATCTCTCAGGAATTTGAAAGGGAAGGGGTCAAGATTCGACTTTCAGGATTAAAGGCGTGGGTGTGTAATGGTTGCGGTGAAATATATTTTCTGCCGGGCGGGGCAGAAAAGGTGGTTAAGGCAGCTAATTGCCTTTTCGAACTGGCCCTTACAGAGAAACAGCATAAAGGCACTCTTACCGCACAGGTTTAGTCAACAAAAAATGGCGTTAGACTTGTTACTTGGCCATTTAATTAAGTATTTTAAATAGAGGCTATAGTTTTTTTGCTTTTCCTCTGTACCCTTGGTCATTTTTTTTCTCTGTTTCTCGCTTCATGCCTCTTGATTCTTTTTCAAATCCTGTTATCTTGTCAAAAAAGCCGGTCCATAAACACAAAAACCCAGGTCAAAACGGGGGAGGGATTGTTTTGACCCGGGCTTCTACACAAATTCTAACCCGCCCGAACGACGAAGGTCGGGCAGGTTTGCGCAGCATACTATCCATTAAACACATAAAAATAATCCCTATTATCTATATGACACCTAGGCATATCTAGACGCATTTTCCCCTTGCAAAGTCGAATATGTTAGAATACTATTGATGAAAATGTCCCAAGAGAATATTCTACTTGAAAGGATTAAACAGCTTGTAGTATCCGGGAAATATAGGGTAAGGATTCATACTATTCGCCACATGATAGCAGAAGGTTTTTATGAGGCAAATATTATTGAAACTGTTACAGGTGAGAGCAGGATTATAGAAAATTACCCTGATGATTGTCGGTGTCTTATTTTAGGCAGATTTCATTTTAAAAAGGCTGCAATTTCTTCTCTACATGTTGTTTGTGAATACTCAAGGTCTGATTTAATAGATATAGTTACTGCCTACATACCTCAAAAACCATGGTGGGTTAGCTCTACCCAAAGAGGAAAGATGTAATGAAAAAAGAAAAAAGATTAATGGAAAAACCCTGTTCAGAATGTGGCGATAGCTTAGAGAAAAAACTAATCTCTCAGGAATTTGAAAGGGAAGGGGTCAAGATTCGACTTTCAGGATTAAAGGCGTGGGTGTGTAATGGTTGCGGTGAAATATATTTTCTGCCGGGCGGGGCAGAAAAGGTGGTTAAGGCAGCTAATTGCCTTTTCGAACTGGCCCTTACAGAGAAACAGCATAAAGGCACTCTTACCGCACAGGTTTAGTCAACAAAAAATGGCGTTAGACTTGTTACTTGGCCATTTAATTAAGTATTTTAAATAGAGGCTATAGTTTTTTTGCTTTTCCTCTGTACCCTTGGTCATTTTTTTTCTCTGTTTCTCGCTTCATGCCTCTTGATTCTTTTTCAAATCCTGTTATCTTGTCAAAAAAGCCGGTCCATAAACACAAAAACCCAGGTCAAAACGGGGGAGGGA
>Ga0155342_1083_pt1 | contig 28747 bp, 21 predicted proteins | sample RifCSPhighO2_02_FD_106310 | JGI IMG/M metagenome (GOLD analysis project Ga0155342, IMG submission 106310) | Planctomycetes bacterium RIFCSPHIGHO2_02_FULL_40_12 | reverse complement strand
CCAACAACTTTTTACAACACACTATGGAGTGCATTGACCGTGTCAATGCTGTCATGCCACAGGCCTGTCTGCGTGCCTGCATGTGCGGTGCACGCAGACAGGCGACGCACAGGCAGAGAGGAATTTACCCTTCCCGCCCGTACCGAACGGTACCTGCCCGACTACGTCGTTCGGGCGGGTACGCCCCTATCTTGCGGTGAACACCTATTTTTTTTAAACGCCGCCTTAAATACATTCCTCCCAATCCTGCCAGACCGATTCCTGATAATGCAATAGTTGAGGGTTCGGGGACAATGGCGCTTGCATCGACAATAAACAGCCCTCCATCGAGGTCGCTAAGCAGGACTCTGTCCAGGCCGAGCAGGGGGTACACTCCCCAGTTGCCGTCAAACCCGCTGACAGATCCCGGAAAGGTATCAAATGAACCAAGCAGAAAAGGATTAAGAGGATCACTGATATCGATAGCCTGAACTCCTGCCTGATACCACGATACAAACAATAAGTCATCGTTAAACAGAACCGGATTATGAGGAGAGAACGCATTGATTCCCAGGGTGGTACTATTAATTGTAGAAAGCAGATTTGGACTTAAGGGGTTAGAAATATCAAACAGCCTGATATCGCCATTGCTGATTTCACGAGCGCTAATCAAAAGATTTCCATCGCTGGTCACCCAGTTGCTGTGTGAGTTGCCGCCGGAATTTACAGAACCAAGCAAAGCGGGCGCAGTTATGCCGATATTAAAGATATCATAAATATCCGTCTTTCCCCCAAACCCCGATGTATACAGCCTGTTATTCACCACCGTAATATCATGGATGAACGATGGATCCGTTGTTACAATATCCCGCACAAATGCCGGACTGCCGGGATTGCTGACATCGAAAACCTTCACCGTGGATGTTCTTGAATCGGCCTCATATAAAAAGCCTCCATCAATAAAAACATTATGAATACTGTTATACCCACCTTGTGATGACGTAATCTGAGAGAGAAGCGACGGCGTTGTTGGATCAGACAGATCAACGATGTGCATACCGCCTCCATCGTCACTGGCAAAATAACCAATACCATTGTGTACCTTTATGTCTTTAAACTGCGACCCGCCGCTTCCGACGTTATATGTTGCGGCCAGAAAGGCAGATCCTGGCGTAGAGATGTCAATAATGCCAACCCCTGACCCCGCAAAGGACCCGATATACGCATAATTTCCTTCACCCCATACATCCCCATATCTGTTATCCCCTGAAAATGGATCCAGCTGTTTAACCAGATTGAAGCTCACGGCACTTGCCGCCGGCAGCTTACTTAATGTACAAGCAAGAAGTATGAAAACAGATATCAACAGACATCGTAAAATTGTTTTATTCATTGTTCTCATTTCCCCCTGATTCTCTTTTAACTGGTTTTTAGCTGGTTTAATCTTGCCCGCCTGAACCAGCTTTGAAAACATAAAATTGTTTTTAATCAAATGCTGAAGATATTTTTCAATTGGTCCTTGTGTTTACACTATAATAGTTCGAGGATAAAACGCAATAATATTCTGCAAAAATGAGGGTTTTAAATGAGGTATTTTTAAACATCAGTTTAAATGGCAGGTGAGGCTCACCCGCCTACTATGCTTCTAAAACTTATGGTCCAACCTACATGCCAGACTTTGCCAAGACCTTGGGAGGGCACGGAGTACTTAGCTCTCTTGATGATTTGTAGGGAGAATAGCTTCAATTGGGCTACGACAAACTGAGGTACTTGACAAATTCAGAAGAATTCAGGATTCAGGGCCAAAATTCATGAGGGGGTACTTCGCAAAGAAATCTTCAAGCCTTTACATAATGCTCTGATCTTGCGCATGCGCCACAGTCCGGACAACCATTTCTGAAACAATCAGGCGTAAATTCCTGTTTAAAAGATTTCTTTCTCTCACTTATAAGGAATTCTTTTATGATACCACTGCTGATATGATCCCATGGAAGAACTTCATCTTCACCCCTCTCTCTAGACAAGTAGAACCCTTCCTCCAGACCGGTTTTCTCAAATGCACTTTTCCATTTATCATAATCAAAGAAGTCATCCCATGCGTCGAACTTACAGCCATCCCGCCAGGCCTGAAGGATCACTTTTCCCAGCCTTCTGTCACCGCGTGCAAACACGCCTTCCAGTATACTCCGCTCCGGCTTGTTAAATTTGATGCAAATTCTTCTATGCCTGATCTTATTCATTATAATGCGCTTAATTTCTTTAATCCTTTCCAGTGAGACCATTGGTTCCCATTGAAAAGGGGTATGAGACTTGGGAACAAAAGGCGCTACTGTTATATTCACATTCCCAAACGATCCCTTAACCTCTTTCATAAGACTTGAAACCTTATACGCCAGGTTCGCTATCTCTTCAACATCCTCATCTGTCTCTGTAGGAAGCCCAACCATAAAATACAATTTAACCAGATTCCATCCCTCTTTATACGCCTCTTTGACTCCCGCAAAGAGGTCTTCGTTTGATATGTTTTTATTAATTACCTTTCTAAGCCTTGTAGTTGCCGCCTCCGGCGCTAATGTCAAGCTGGACTTGCGTACAGTATTGAGATAAGAGGGTAGCTCAGTTAACTCATCAGAAATCCTCAGGGAAGGAAATGATATGTTTACATTTTTCCGGTTAAAGACCTCGCCCATGCGTGTCATCAGGTCTTTGAGATGTGGATAATCACTTATTGATAATGCCCCGAGTGAAATTTCATCATGTCCTGTATTACGATAACAATCTTCGGACATATTCAGGATATTATCTACAGAACGTATCCTGTTTGGCCGTTTTGTCATCCCGGCCTGACAAAACCTGCACCCCTGTGTACAACCGCGCATAACTTCAACTGATATGCGGTCGTGAATAGTCTTTACATGTGGAACAATAGGATTTTCAGGGAAATACGCTTTCCCAAGATTGCTTACCGATGCACCGCGAACAACAGGGGGAACACCGGGCAGCTTTGGTTCTATTCTGTCTATAACGCCTTCAGAATTATAAGTTACTGCATATAGAGAAGGTGCATAAAGATTCTTCATCTCTTTAACAAGTGAAAGAATCTTCTCTTCTCTTGATAAATTCCCTGAATGTTTAAGCTTCTTAAAACACTCGATAAATTGAGGCAGTTTCTCCTCTCCATCACCCACAAAGAAAATATCAATAAAATCAGAGATTGGTTCGGGAGTAAGCGCCAAAGGCCCGCCTGCAATGATTAACGGATCTTTTTCCGCCCTTTCCTCCCTTCTGAGTGGTATCTTTGCAAGGTCCAGCATATTAAGCACATTTGTATACGACATCTCGTATTGAAGCGAGAAGCCAATGATATCAAATTCCCCTAAAGGCCTGAACGTTTCCAGGGAATACAATGGTATATTGTGTTTTCTCAAAGCGGCTTCCATGTCATACCACGGCGCAAATACTCTTTCACAAGCCGTATCTTCACGCTCGTTCAAAAGGCCGTATAGAATCTGCATGCCCAGATGAGACATCCCGATTGCATAAGTATCCGGAAAGGCCAGGGCAATTGTAACATCTATGTTGACATCTTCCTTTTTGATGGAGTTCCATTCCCCTCCTATATACTGTCCGGGTGTTTCCACAAAAGGCAGGATTTTGTCTTCTACATAACTGCGAATATTATTCATAAAACTCATCCCTCGCTAAAGCCACTCTACTTCTCATTCTCACATTAAACATAAACGATAATGCTATAAAGGATGATATCAGAGAAGATCCTCCATAGCTGATAAAGGGTAATGTCAAACCGGTAATCGGGGCAAGTCCTATTGTCATAGCAACGTTTACGAGTATTTGAGAGGCAAACATAGCCGTAAAACCCGTTACAATCAACCTGCCATAGGAATCCCTCGTATTTACGGCAATACCTATACTACATGCAAGAAAAACTACATAAAGGCACAGGATTGCACAGCTTCTGTAAAACCCCCATTCTTCGGCTATGACAGAAAAAATAAAATCTGTATGTCCCTGCGGAAGGAAGTTAAGCTGACTTTGTATGCCATTGCCCCACCCGCTTCCGAAGCTGCCGCCGGAACCTACTGCTATTAACGACTGTATCCGTTGATAACCCGCCCCCCAACTGCTCACCATATCGGGCCAAAGGAAGCTTATAACTCTCGCCTTCTGATAGCCCTTAAGCGCAAAATACCAGAAAAGGGGTATTGAGGCCATGCCTAAAGCCATGAGTGTAAAGATATACCTAACCCTGGTGCCTACCACAAACATAATTGCAAAAAAGATAGGCAGCAAGATTAAGCTGGTACCCAGGTCAGGCTGTTTAATAATTAATGCCATTGGCAGGAGTGTCAAAGCTAATGGAAAGATGACTCCACTAAATCCGGAAACACTCTTTTTGTCCATAAAATACCTTGAAAGCGCCAGAACGAGGGCTATCTTCATAATTTCAGAAGGCTGCATGGAGATAGGCCCTAATATAAACCATCTTTGCGCCCCGTATACAGTTTTACCAAATATCAAGACTAAAAACAAACAAAAGAGAATTATTAAATAAAAAACATACGAAGCTTTACCAATTGAAGAATAGTCAAATACTAACAGAACAGAAAAAACACCCATCCCAATACCTATCCAGATTATTTGTTTAAAAGCATGCTTCTCTGATGAAGCGCTCCATACAAAGAAAAAGCTTATAACCAGGAATAAACAAACCACAAAAAACATCAGCCAGTCAAAATTTCTTAAACTAAAGATACGATTCATTTGAATCAATTCTCCTCAACCCTAAATCTACCCTCCATTTCGGGAGGATTCCAGAATCTGTGTTAAAAGGTTTTGAACGATCGGACCCGCTACTTCGGCGCCATGGCCTTCTGTATGCTCTATTACAACCGTAAAACAATACTTTGGGTTTTCAAAAGGCGCATACCCGATAAACCATGCATGGTTTTCATCTTCGCGTGCTGTTTGTGTCGTTCCTGTTTTTCCCGCCACACGCATCTCATTCAAACCGGTGTTCCTTGCGGTACCGGCGGTTACTACTCTTCGTAATGAACGTTTAATACTATCAAGGTTTTTTTCTGATATATCTATTCTCTCTGTAGGTTTTTGTTTATTGTTCAGCAATATATTACCTTTATAATCTGTTATTTTCTGAAGGATGTGCGGCCTGATATACCAACCACCGTTTGCAATCATAGCTATCATCCTGGTAACCTGTATTGGTGTAACCAACATCTCCCCCTGGCCAATTGACAAATTCATAGTCTGGGCAATAGACGTGGAAGTTGGCACATTCCCTTTTCTTTCATAAGTAAGATCAATATCTGTAAAATTTCCTAAACCAAATTTATCAGCCCACTCTTTTAGTAAAGAGCCGCCCAGAAGTTTTGCTGTTTCGATGAAAAAGACATTGCATGAATATTGCATGGCCTCTTCAACATTCAACAGGCCATGGCCATACTTTGGAAAACATCTAAAACTACTCCTGCCGACCTTCAATGATCCGTAACATGCAAACTGAGTATTTTCATCTATTTTATTCTCTTCCAGCGCTGCAATTGCCGTAACGATTTTAAATACTGAACCCGGAGGCAAAACGCTTTGAATCGGCCTGTTGAGAAATGGTTTCTGTGGGTTGCTGTTAAGTGCGGAATAATCCTCATTCAGGGTATTCAAGTTGTATCTGGGAAATGCCGCCATTGCTATGATTTCACCATTCCACGGGTCCATTACTACAACCGAACCTCTTTTGTTCCCGAGAGCTTTTTCTGCAATACTTTGTATTCGGCCGTCTATGGTTAAGAAAATGTTATTACCGGGTATTGACGGTCTTTCCAGGATAAGTTTATCAACCTTCATAGTATCAAGGGTGATTTCTTCAAATTTCTCTCCCGGCACACCCATTAACCTTGAATTATATGTTTTCTCAATTCCGGTTTTCCCCACCAGGGAATCCATCGAAATTGCCTTCCGGGCAAAATATTCTGATTCCGGTTTATCACTCTCCTCCAGACCGTCAAACCATCTTTTCTTAAAATTATAGTTATGTATTTCTTCTTCATCCGGCTTACCAACATAACCTATTACGTGAGAGGACAAATCATCCTGTGGATACCACCTTACAGGATTTGTCTCTATCTGTATGCCAGGTAAATTCTGCATTTCAACTTCGAATTTTGCAACTTTTTTCCACGGCACATTTGATATTAACGAATGTGGTGTGATTTCCTCTCTGATGCGTATCTTCCTTTCATTTCTACTCTCTACGATATGCTTAATCTTTTCTACTCTTTCTACAATTTTCGTAGTTTTTTCGAATATATCTGTATATGGAATTTCAAGAAATTCAGCTACTTTTTGTACCCACGATACATTATCAGAATGGCATTCTTCACATAGTTTGCGAATTATTTTCTGATCCTTAGACCCGGACACTGCAGGCAATATGTTTTGTTTAAGACACGAGTAGGCATTAAAGAGCTTTGTATATAAGACCGTAAGTTCAAAATTATGTTTATCAACAGCCAGAGTCGAACCATTTCTATCATATATCGTTCCTCTCAGTGTATTGATGTTAACGGTTCTTATTCTTTTGCTGTCAGACATGCCACTGAACTTTCCACCTTCAATTATCTGAACGTAAAACAGTTTGCAAAAGATTACTAAGAACAAAACTAATATTATTCCAAAGAATATCTTAAAACGTTTCCTGTACATTGATTATTTTCTTTTTAAAGACGGGAATCCAAACGAGGAATAGAATCTGTTTAACAACCAGAATACCGGAGGAACAATTATAGAATTATAAATTGTGATCAGTGGGCATTTCCACGCCATAGGTAATAAGTCTGCCGAGGTTAATGAAATTGACAACATGAAAAGATACAATAAATTATATATTATTGAAATTGTGAACGTAACTGAAATTTGTGTCATCAAATGTTTGCCAAAAAGAGTATCTTTGATTAATGAAATAAGATATCCCACAATAACAAATAAGACGGTATTTAAGCCGAAAAAACCTTCAGTAAATATATCTTTAGCAAGGCCGGTTGCCCAATTTGCATGAAACGATCGTTCCATGTTGGAGTTTAACGAATGGAAAACGAGGAAGATGATAAAGAGATCAGGTTGGATGCCCAGAATACTTATGTGGTGTAATAAGGTTGTCTGGATTAATGATATGCATAAAATAACACTTATTATTATAATCCATGGCATGAGGATGTCTTTTGTATTTCTATAATAATGTCTTTAAACCCTGGTATGCTTACTCAGAAATATCTTCTTCCCTTTTCTGCTTAATTACCAACACATGCTCTATCTTTGAAATATCAATTCCCGGCATAATCTTAATATCTTTGAAAAGATTTGCACTCTTCTGTTTAACCTCAACAACATTACCTATGTATAGAGATTTTGGAAAAACTCCCCCAATACCGGATGAAATAACCTTATCGGACTCATCCACTTTTGTCTGCCGGGATACATACTTCATTATACATACGCCATTAGATGTACCCTGAACAATTCCCTGTGTCCTCGATTTTAGAAATCGTGATGGAACGTTTGATGCAGGGTCAGTAACCAGCATAACCCTGCAGGATGAGTTCCCTGTGGCTGAGATTCTGCCCACAAGTGTATTCCCGAAAACTACAACATCATTAACTGAAGCGCCTTGTTTCTTCCCAACATCAATAATAATACTTTTTCTAAAGTTTGAAACGTCATAACCAATGATATCCGCTATTATCGGCTTTTCATTACTATCGATGTTTCTATTATATTCCGTTACAACTTCCAACTTTCTCTTAAATACATTTATAACATCTTGTTGCTTGATTATCTTATTCTTAAGGAGGAATATCTCTTTCTCCATCTCTTCCTTTTCATCTGCTTCTTTCGCTATTGCGGCCAGCTTTCTGAGTCCATTCTTAAAGAAATTTGATGTTTGAGAAATTATATTTTGTACAGGCGCAAGGGGCGAAGCAATAGTTACTTTGATGTTATTTGTAATGCTTTCCGGTATGGTTAAAAGAGATATGGATATTATGACGAAAATATAAATTACAAAACTTTTAGTAAATCTGCCAGAATCAAGACTCAAGTTCCTTATCCCATAAAACATCCTTATATAAATCAAGATCTTCCAGGAGTATGCCTGTTCCTCTTGCAACCGCCGTAATTGGATCATCTGCCATCTTTACCGGTAGCCCGGTCTCCTCTGCAGCTAATTTATCTAAACCCCTGAGCATTACACCGCCACCAACCAGAACCATGCCTGTCGTCAACAAGTCAGAAGACAATTCCGGCGACGACTTTTCCAACGTCTTTCTTATAGCATCTAAAATAGCATCTGTTGTTGGAAGAAGCGCTTCTCTTATCTCTTCCGATGTAATTGTTACAGCCCTTGGTAATCCGGCTATGGCATCACGGCCTCTAACTTCTGCCGTAATTTCTTCCTCTAATTTATAAGCCGAGCCGATCTCAATCTTAACTCTTTCGGCAGTTCTACAGCCGATATCCAGACTGTAAGTACGACGAACATACTGAACTATTGCCTCGTCCATCGCATCACCGGCAATCCTTAAGCTCTCATGCGCAAAAATATCTCCTAATGAAATAACGGCTACCTCTGTGGTGCCGCCTCCGATGTCAACTATCATGCTTGCCACCGGTTCTCCAACCGGTAGTCCGGCGCCAATTGCAGCGGCTTTGGGCTCGGATATTAAATAAACCTCTCTGGCGCCTGCTCTTTCTGCAGAATTCACAACAGCACGTTTTTCCACAGCAGTTATTCCGGATGGAATTGCGACTACTACCCTTGGCCGTATCCCCCATTTCCTTTTATGCACCTTTAATATAAAATACTTAAGCATCGCCTCTGTAATGTCAAAATCGGCGATAACTCCATTCTTCATTGGCCGGATAACGGAAATGCTATTTGGGGCCTTTTCCAGCATAGCCTTGGCAGATTGTCCAACGGCAGTTCCATTTAATAAAACCTTATTTGTCCCTGGTTTTACTGCTACCACAGATGGTTCAAACAACACGACGCCTTCACCGGGAATACATACCAAAGTATTCGCTGTTCCCAGGTCGATACCCATATCTATAGAAAATAACCCTAACAAATAATCTAAAGGATGCATATTTTTTTAGACTCTTTCTGTATTTTGGATATAAGCTAAATTTTTACATAGGTTTACGTGGACGATTATACGTGCGCCAATCTAAATGTCAAGCGAAAATTCTCCTTGTCAACGCTGCCAAAAACAGTATAGAGGTTACCAATAAACATGAAATCGCAAACACATCACCGTGATTTGTATACCATGAAGTCACAGAATTCTCAAACCTGATTTTGTTACACAATATACCTTCCACCTCTTTGTATCTTCCTTCATTAGCCAGGTAATCATATATCTCGCCGTTTGGCGCAATAAAGGAAGAAATGCCGCTGTTGGCAGAGCGTGTAATACAAATCCGGTTTTCAACAGCCCTGAAAACCATTATTGCCAGATGCTGGTCCAGCTCAGAGCTATCGTGAAACCAGGCATCATTGGTAATATTTATCATAAAGTCCGCTCCATCTTTCCGAAACCTCCTTACTAAAGGCGCAACTGTATCTTCATAACATATTATTATTCCAAACTTATAATATTTCTTTTCGTCATTCTTTGTGTCAAGTTCAAATATAGTTCTCCTCCCACCCCCGCTCAAACTTACACTATAAGGCACTATATTAGAAAAAAAAGGAAGCCAGTCTTCGAAGGGGATGAATTCTCCAAAAGGCACAAGGTATATCTTGTCATAACGGTCTACAAATCTTCCTTGCCTGTTAAAATAGAAAGCCGTATTAAAATACAGTGCAGAGGCATCCCGCACATCAATAGCCGTGCCTCCTAATATCAAATTAGCAGAGGTTGCATCTGTTAATTTATGAACCGCTTCTTTAGACAATCTATCGACCTCCCTGTTAAGAATATTCGGATCAATATTAAGGACGCCCGGCACCATAGTCTCCGGCCAGACAATCATGTCAACTTCCTCTCCAGCCGCCTTTAATGATAAGTTTGTGTATTTCTTCAATATCTCTTTCTGCTGTTCTTTGTCCGTCGTAATCTTGACACCTTGCGGAACATTTCCCTGAACAACACAAACGTTAGGACCATCCTGCAAAACTTTATGGTCTCTTAAATCAAGATAACCATAGACTAAGACTAAAGACAGCAAAAGAGAGGGGATAATTATAGTGAACCAGAACATTTTCCCCTTTTTATCAGAGGAAACAACTGAATCTATGCCTGATTTGTAATTACGTTTGAACAATAATTGTTCTGTCAAATCTGCAATAGCCGCATTAATTACAACAATCAGAAATGAAATGCCGTAAACACCCGTAATGTCGGTAATCTGTATTAAAGGCAGGTTTAAATATTGACTGTGTCCTGCAAAAAACCATGGGAAACCGGTATATGGAAATGATCTTAAATACTCAAAAGCCACCCAGACAAACGGGGCAATAAAGACATGTGGCAGTCTTAATTTTCTACGCAAATAATATAAAACTGCGCCAAAAGCAAAGAAGTAAAGCGCTATATAAAGACTTAACAACAACCAGCCCAAACTTGTAACAAACCGAAGCCATGATAAGTTGAAAACAAGAAATGAAACACCAATTAAATACGAAAACAATCCCGTCCTGTATCCGGTCGAAATTATTATAAACCAGGGGACTAAAGCAAACCAGGCTAAATAACTTATACCCGGTGATGGAAATGAAAGTGAAAGAAGAAGGATTGTGAGAAAAGAGAGGAAGATGTTTATGTAAAAAGGGTTTTTATGCAATATATTTTCCAGTTAAATAGCCTGTAGCTGATACAGGCTTGGTTTTCGAGTTTCATTTGCTTAAAGCAAACCATCTGTCAACATTACCTCGACCGTATCACCGGCATTCAGTTTCTCAACTGACTCTCTGATAATAAGCAGGCAATTAGCTCTTGTTATTGAAAACAAATCTCCGGAGCCATGCCAGTCTACGAGAGAAACCTTCCACCTGAAATCTTCCTGCCTTAATAATGCCGGCCGGTATTCACGACGCTTTTTCTTGATCTTGATATCTTTTTCCAACTCTGCTTGCAATATTGGATGCCCATAAGACGTAAATCCCATCATTTTTTTAATGCATGGTTTTACAAACAATTCAAAGGTAACAAAAGTTGACACAGGATTGCCGGGAAGCGCAAAAATCAATTTATCACCCTTCATGCCAAACACCGTGGGCTTTCCAGGCCGGAGAGCTACTTTTTCAAAAAATATCTTAACACCAAGGTCCCGTAATACACCTCCGACAAGATCGTATTCCCCCATTGATACACCTCCGGACAGTATCAATATATCTTTCTTTAAACCCTTCTGAATCAATTTCCTTATTTCACTTTTATTATCATTAACCTTGCCCAGTATCTCAATATCTGTGATGATCTGTCGGGCCTGCGCTGCCAGCAAATGGCTGTTACTATTGCGTATCTGCCAGGGTTTCGGCTTACGGGTAATATCTACCAACTCATCACCTGTAGAGATAATGCCAATACTCGGAGTTGAATGCACTTTAACGTGATTTGCACCAACCGCGGCAAGAATACCAACCTCCTGGGCCCTTATCCTCGTCCCTTTGGAAAGAACTGTTTTACCGACACGGACATCTTCTCCCTTCCTGGCAATGTTTACGCCCTTTCCTATTCTCTTAAGGATACGCACCCTTTTGTCATTGTCCAACGATTTTGTTTCCTCCACTTTTACAACAGCGTCTGCGCCTTTGGGTACTACTGCGCCCGTCATGATCTTCGAGGCCTGTCCGCTGGAAACTTTTTTCTTCGGGTTATATCCTGCACGTATACTTTCTATGACATCAATATCTACCGGTGGTTTTATGTCTTTTGCAATCACAGCATATCCGTCCATTGCAGCCCTGTTAAATGGCGGCATATTTAAATCTGATTTTATACTCTCTGCCAGGCAAAGTCCGGCTGCATTCTCCAGTTTCACCTTTCTGGGCAGCAGTTTTTTCCCTTTATTCAGAACGATCCTTAATGCTTCATCAACGCTTATCATAATCTCTCCTTCGATCTTTACTAATATAACGATTCCTAATTAACATAGCATTGTTTTCATTACTTATTTCCAGCAGGATTAGCTTTCATGTAATTCCGGCTTTTTAATGATGTACCGGGAGTTTTTCTAAAAAGGAATGCACTCATACCAATGCTAATTCTTTTATGAAATGTTGTCAATGTAGATTTTAAATGTTTAAATAAAATGCCATGCTGGCGAATGACACTGTTGAGTTGGTCTGGTCGGTATACTGAGAATATTTCAGAAGTTTGCCTTTTGACGCTTCAATGACATTAAGCATGGTGTGAATTGCCGGATATCCACATATTTTTCTACTGTTATTGTCTTTTTGAATAGAGTTGTTAAAGCCCTCTGTGTCCAGGTTTTCTACATATCTTAACATATCTGTGTCTTCAGAATGCAGTTTCTTGAGATATGCCTCGTCCTGAAGTTCTCTGTCGCCAAATCTGGAACCAACATGTGCAAGGTCTACGCTTGCAATTATACAGATTTTCTTCCTGCTTTCCTTAATTGTTTCCTTGAGAGAAGAAACAAATTCCTCAAATTGAGAAATCCCTCCCGGACTATTGTTATCTCTCCCCGCTTCACCAAAGGATGAACAGAGTATAGGGATTATGCTGAATACCTTTTTCCGGTGATAAAGGTATTGCAGGAATATTAACTGAAATCCAACTGAATGTTCATCTTTGTGAATAAATTCGTCTTCAAAATAATCAGTCTTGTTCTTTTTGTGTAGAGATGCAAGAAAGTCTTTATCTGTCTCTACGTTTCCAAATGGAGTTTCGAAGGTCTTGTCTGTCAGGACAAAGAGATTTTTAGTTTCCGTGTGTGCAATGCCAAGTATTATAAAAAGTTCGGCGTCAGACGACTCGGCAATCTCTTTGTAGGCCCAGGCGAAACACGGTCCCCCGCATCCTACATCAATGTGAGGGGCGATTATGCCCTTCAAATCTGTGGTTTTATTGGATGATGATGGTTTGCCGGGACCGTCTGTGGATGTAAAGAATTTGTCTATCTGGCCTGTTAATCTCTCTTTATCTGCCTCATAGGCAGTACCGGCGTGAGCGTCTTTGCGTATGGTTGAATTTATAAAGTCACCTTTTAGTTTTTCTATAAAATCCCTGGATCTGTCATTCTCCAGGAGCAGGTTTTTATCCAGTTCCTGTATTATTTGCTGTATGTTGTCACCAGACAATAATTTCCCATATTTTTGTGAAAATTTAGACTGTATATCCAATATGGAGTGATTGCCATCAAAGTGACATATAATGTAGAAGACGTGATTAGGAACTACAAAGGTGTTTTTGGTGTTAAAAGGGTCTCTGAGGCACATCGCCTGTTGCCCGGATGTTTGAATAGGAAATGCGTCTATTGTCCGTAATTTTGGATGTTCCATTCTATTATTAAGGCAGTATCTTCAACTCAGCAGACAATCCTTCTGACTTTTTAGTAATTATTACGTATCCACCCTCACGAAACATACCGGCGTTGAAGATTAATGTGCCTTCTATCTTATCAGTTCCTCTTGCCTCGTGGATATGGCCGCTTAAAGAAATATCCGGTTTATGTCTTAAAATAAAATCACGAACACTTTGGCTCCCTACATGGGCGCCAGTCGTAATCACATCAATCTTCGTGTCTTTTGGCGGCACATGCGGTACCATAATCTTAAATTTAGTTTCTCTTACCTTTTCAAGGCCTTCGAGTAGAAAAGTTTCAATTTCACTCTCACTAAATTCTGTAGGTGTTCTGAAAGGTGTTGGATTTGAACCGCCTACACCAAAGATTCCTATATCGTCCCGTATAAATCCATTTCTGTGAAGGTTAATGCCTTTTTCGTCTAAAAAATCATTAACCTCCGGTTGATCTAAATTTCCTAATTGAGCTAATATATTCTCGTTATACTTCATTATTTCTCCGATTACTTTTCCGGCTTCATTTTTCCCGTTATAGTTAGTTAAATCACCGGTGACTATTACAATATCTGCATTCTCCAGTTCACTTTTCAATAGCCTTAAGTTGCCTGAATCTTCATGAATATCACCAAATGCTATTATTTTCATTTTTTCACCTGATTTTTGATAAGTTACTTGGATTCAAAATATTAACAATCCTGTAAAAAATGTTCAAGTAATCTTTTCAGGGCTGTTTTATGTTGACGCTAAAAAGGAGTTTTGATAGTATGAAAATTTATAAGTAGATTAGAAGTAATGGACTAAATTCAGGTTGGAATCAACCTTTTCTATACAAAGAGAATCACACATCAGTGTTGATCTCCCGGAAGATAAGTGGATGAAAAAATATTGGTTATCTTTCATTATAATAAACATATCAATTTACGGTTGCCTATCAGCAATTGAAAACAGAGTAGTTACCGCCAGTGAAACCACTCCTGCCAGGAAGACATCGCAGGATATTTCACCCGAGTTGAATATTAAGATTGATGAGTGGATGAAACTTTTGTATTCAGAAGATTCTGCAATACGCAGTTCCGCAATCATTTCATTATTGGGACTTAACCTTCCAACTGTTTATGATTCACTTATTGATATTCTTAAAAACTCTGGAAATGACGATGTGCGTATCTCCCTGATTAAGGCGTTCGGTTTTGCCGGTGATGACAACAGGGCATTAGATTGTATGATTGACCTGCTTGCCAGTAAAAGTGAGGCGGTTAGAATCGCCTCTGCAAATGCATTGGGAAATATAAGGACAGAGAACGCAATCAGAGAGATGATAAGCGTACTTTTAGATACCGGAAAAGCGGTTGAATCCCGCATTCTTATCACGAGCGCTCTGGCAAAAACACGCTCACGTGAGGCGGTGGAGCCGTTAATCAGTTTGTTAGAGTCTGACGACAATAAGTTACAAATGGCAGCCCATGATGCATTAGTTGAGATTACCAAACAATCTAATGGCAAAACGAAGTATTTCTGGCAGGAGTGGTGGGATAGAAATAAGGTTAAAACAAGGGAACAGTGGCTGGAAGATATTATTGATAAGATGGAAGAAGGATTTAAGAAGCTTAAAGCGGAGAATCGCCTGCTGAGAGACGAAATAGTTGAAAAGACCATAAAAATTTTAAAAGCAGGAAAGGAAAAAGATGATATAAGACAATTAAATGACGCTATAAAAAGCAAATATCAGGAGGTGAGGATTTTTGCCGCAGGGGAGCTGGCAAATCATAAAGACCCGGAAGTTATCAAGATTTTTGTTGATCTGATTTCAGATAATGATATGGAGATACGTGTCCTGGCAGTAGACGTGCTTGGAAAGATTGGCAATGTGTCTGAACTGAAATATTTAGTATCGGCCTTGCAGGACAAAGAAATCAAGGTTAGGGAAAGCGCCGCAAGGGCTCTGGGCAAACTGGGTAAAAAGGAAGTGGTATATGATTTATTATCTGCTTTAAGCGACCCGGCCAGTTTAGTAGTGTGTGCGGCAGCGGAGGCGCTCGGAGAGTTAAGGGCGGCTGAAGCCGTAGAACCATTAATCAGCCTGTTTTCGAATGAAGACCCAAAGGTAAGAGAATCTGCAATAGTTGCCATCGGCAAGTTTCAGGACAAAAGGGCGATTGATCCACTGATTAATGCTTTAAGTGATGGTGAAGAAAGAGTCAGGTGGTACGCTGCTGATAGTCTGGGTAAAACTGGAGCGAAGAAGGCAGTTTCGCATTTAATAAACTTGCTTACTGATGAAAGCGCCCGTGTTCGTGAATCTACGGCAACTGCCTTAGGGCAGACTGGCGATGAGAGCGCTGTTGAGCCTTTAATCAAGCTGCTTATGGATAAAGATAATAGGGTTGCAGAAAAGGCGGCTGACGTACTTTTATCTATAAAGTGTGAATCTTTTGAATTACTTGATAGTATTGCCAATGCCTTTTACGCAGGAAAAGATCACAAGAGAGCTAAAGAAATATTAGAGAAACAAATCAATAGTTATAAAGATGTGCCGGAATATGGCCGCGCACTGTGGCAAAGCAAGATAAGGCTGGCAAAGTTATATTACTCACTTAATAATTGTCAAAATGCAATTTTACTATATGAAGAACTTGTTATGCGTTTTGATAATAATACGGAAATAAAGCATGAACTTGTGCATTGCCTGAAAGAGTTGAAACAATATGACAAACTGTTGAGCTATTTTTCATTATGGGTAGAGAATTTGTCAACAGATAATCATTTGTGGTGGAAAGAGATATATGAGATTGTCGAGAAACATTTTACAGAGGGATCATTTGATAGAGTAATAGAGATTATAGGTAATTTTGAAAAGAAGACTCCATATATGGGAGGCCCTGAGTTAAAATCCCGGTTTTACAACTTAAAAAAGAAAAGTATGGAAACTATGCTGCAACAAAGCACAAAATCTTGAAATTTAAAAGGAAATTTATAAATGAAAATTCTCATAATCGGGGCAGGCGCCGTAGGATTTAATATTGCGAAACAACTATCGAAAGAGGGCCACGATATATCGGTGATTGATGAAAATCCCAAATTAGTCAGGCAGGTTTCTGAAACCCTGGATGTTTTTGTGGTTGCCGGTAATTGCACAACTCCCAGCGTGCTGGAATCCGCCGGTGTGCGTGAAGCGGATATGGTTTTAGCCGTAACCACAAGTGACGAGGTAAATATTATAGTCTGTATTCTTGCCAGTCAATATGGTAATGGCAAAATAATCAGGATTGCAAGGATTCGAAACAGTGAATTTACCAATAACGATTCGTTATTTAAACAAAATAGCTTCTGTATTGACCATATGATAAACCCGGAGCAGATTATTGTTGATTCTATTATTAAGATAATAGAGGCGCCTGGGGCGACGTTTGCCATTGACTTTCCAATAGGTAATGTTATTTTAAGAGGTTTTCATGTACCTGAGAATGCCCCACTCGTGGGTAAGAATTTTTCAGAGCTGGAAGGCATTGAATATACAGATTCATTCTTAATAGTATATGTGCAGCGTGATGATGAGATGATTATACCCACACATAGTACAGAAATATTACCCAATGACAATATTTTTGTACTTATATCCAAAGCAGGATTACCATACTTCCTGCCAATGGTTAACAGAAGGGCGGATGAAGTGGAAAAAGTGATTATATATAGTGCAAGCCGAACGGGTTTGCAGCTTGCAAAAGCCCTTGAAAACAGTCCGATTGCCGTAACGATAATTGAGCCTGAAAAGGATAAGGCGGAAATGGCTGCGGCTGATTTAAGGAATGCCTTAGTCTTACACGGTGATGCTACTGAAATAGATGTGCTTAAAGACGCTACGGTTGAGATTACTGATATATTTATTGCCCTTTCCGAGAATGAACAGACTAATCTGCTTGCATCATTGCTGGCAAAAAAACATGGCGCAAAGAAGACTATTGTACTTACAAATGACACGGCGCTGGCACATATAATTAATCAAGTAGACGTGGACGTAGTTGTAAATCCAAGGCTGGTAACTGCAAGCGCTATACTTCAGCACATAAGAAGGGGACAGATATTATCAATTGCCAAGTTAGGTGACAGCGAGGTGGAAGCGATTGAACTGGTTGCTGAAGATGGTTCTGAAATCGTAAAGAAACCGCTCAGGAAGATTCGGTTCCCCAAAAAATCCATCCTGGGCGCTGTTGTAAGAAATAATACAATGATTCTCCCTAAAGGTATTGATACTATCCATCCCGGAGAAAGTGTTGTTGTTTTCACCCTGCCGGATGATATTGAAAGGATCCAAGCTCTTTTCAGCAGCAAGAAATAGAATCCCCTATTGTCAAGATTATTATGAGGCGTTTCAATGTTTGTTTGTAATGCATGAAGATAAAACCCTAAACGGAGTTAAGGCTTTAGCCTTTTATATAAAAACATGAACATACCTTTGGTGTTGTACACCCTGGGAAATCTCATAATACTTCTTTCCGGTATACTACTCATACCATTTGGAGTATCTCTTTTTTATGGAACAAAGGAAGAGATGTGGGCATTTGTCATATCAATCGTTGCGTCAGGGATCGTTGGTTTAGCCTTAAAATTCTCTCTAAAACCCGGGAATAAAGATATTACTATTAGAGAGGGTTTGGCGATTGTTGCCTTCTGGTGGATGTCCTGTGCCTTTTTTGGCGCCCTGCCTTATTGGCTTTCAGGGGTATGTGACAGCTTTTGTGATTCTTATTTCGAATCAATGAGCGGGTTCACTACTACAGGCGCCAGCATCTTCAACGACATTGAGATCTTGCCACATGGTATTCTTTTCTGGAGGAGCATATCACAATGGCTCGGGGGTATGGGTATCGTTGTTTTCTTTGTCGCTGTTCTTCCAAATATCGGAGTTGGAGGACACAAACTGTTCAGCGCTGAAGCGACTGATATTATAACGGATAAGATAAAACCACGAATAGCTCAGACGGCAAAAATATTGTGGGTTATATACCTTTCTCTTACTGCCATTTTAATTCCGCTTTTATGGTTTGGGGGCATGGACTTCTTTGACGCTGTCTGCCATGCCTTTACAACGTTATCTACAGGAGGGTTCTCCACAAAAAACCAGAGTATTGCCGCATATAACAACCTGTTTATAGAGATTGTCGTTATGGTCTTTATGTTTATTTCAGCCTGCAATTTTACACTTTATTATCAATTGGTTACAGGAAGGATTAGAAAAGTATTTGTGAATTCAGAACTACGTTTTTTCGTAGGTTTGGTATTATGTGCTATCTGTTTAGTAACGCTTGCGCTGTTTTTCTTTGAAGCATCGTTTTTTAATGGAGGTGTCAAGGAACATAAATATGAAGGTGTAGGAGGATCATTGAGGTATGCCTCATTCCAGGCGGTTTCCATAATAACCAGTACAGGATATTGTACCGCAGATTTCGATATCTGGCCAAACTTCTGCAGATTCTTTCTTGTCCTTCTCATGTTTATCGGCGGCTGTGCGGGTTCGACTGCCGGAGGTATGAAGGTGGCAAGAATAATGCTGCTTTTTAAGTCCAGTGTAAGGGAGATGGTTCACCTGATCAGGCCAAGGGCAATAATGCACGTTAAACTCAGCGGTAAACCGGTCAGTGAAGACATAATTACAAACACACTGGGTTTTATTGTAATATACTTAGGGCTGTTTGGTATATTCTCCCTTATCCTGACCCTCTTTGGCACTGAGTTAGTCACGTCATTCAGTGCGGTGGCATCGATGATGGGCAACATCGGCCCCGGCCTGGTCGATGTAGGCGCTGTCAAAAATTACAGTGAAATTGCTTATCCCTGCAAATGGGTACTAGCTTTCTGCATGCTGGTGGGCAGGCTTGAAATATACACTGTTATACTTATCTTTGTGCCACTGACATGGAAGAAATAGGTTTGTAACAAACACAAGCAATCGTGTAACGAAGAACCTGAGGAAATGCTAATGGCAGGACTTGGAAAGGTAAAAAGTGTTGCAGTATACGGGATTGAAGCCTATGTGCTGGAGATAGAGGTGTATGTTACAAGTGGGCAGTTGCCTTCAACGGTGGTTATTGGACTACCGGATGCGGCAGTTAAGGAGTGCAGGGACAGGGTGAAGGCGGCGCTCAAGAACTGTGGGTATAAATTTCCTTTAAAGAATATCACCATTAATTTAGCGCCTGCGGATAGAAAGAAGGAGGGGCCGTCATTTGAATTGTCGATTGCGATGGGCTTCCTTATTGCTACAAACCAGATAAATACGGACAAAATAAACGAATACGGTATAGTAGGCGAGCTTGCATTGGATGGCCGGGTAAGAAGGGTTAACGGCTGTCTGGCGATGGCGATGAAATGTAAATCAGCAGGGTTGAAAGGGTTAATACTTCCCGCTGATAATGCACCGGAAGCGGCTATTGTGGAGGGTGTAGATGTTATCCCAGTTAAGACGCTCTCTGATACTGTAGGTTTCCTGACAAATGAGTTATTTATTTCTCCATTCTCCTTAAACCTTGCGGATGTTTTCAGCGATTCCTCCCATTACGAGATAGATTTTATGGATGTTAAGGGGCAGGAACATGTAAAACGCGCGCTCACCGTTGCTGCTGCAGGAAACCATAATGTACTTATGATAGGGCCTCCGGGTTCGGGCAAAACGATGTTGACGCAAAGACTTCCTACCATAATGCCCATGTTAACGCTTGAAGAGGCTATTGAGACTACTGTGGTATACAGTTCGGCGGGGCTTTTAGGCCCGGATCAATCCCTGATAGCCACCAGGCCTTTTCGCAGTCCGCATCATACTATCAGCACTGCGGGGTTGGTTGGAGGCGGCAGCTTTCCGCGTCCGGGAGAGGTGAGCCTCACTCATCACGGAGTACTCTTCCTTGATGAACTACCAGAATTTAACAGAAAAACGCTGGAAGTGCTGCGGCAGCCGTTAGAGACGGATGAGATAACGATTTCAAGGGCGATGAGTTCAGTGATGTTTCCGGCAGAGATAATGCTGGTCGGTGCTATGAACCCCTGCCCGTGCGGTTATCATACTGATCCAAAGAAAGAGTGTCACTGTACACCACGCCAGATTCAAAATTACATTTCCAGGATTTCGGGTCCTTTGCTTGACAGGATTGATATTCATGTCGAGGTTCCGAATGTGCAGTATAAAGACCTGACCTCTGACTCTACGTGTGAGTCGTCTGAAGAGATCAGAGAAAAGGTTACGGAAGCGCGCAATATTCAGTTAAACAGGTTTCAAGGGCTCAAATATTCAACCAATTCCCGTATGTCCGCAAGGGCGATAAAAAAGCATTGCGCATTAGACAGTCAGGCAGAAGATCTGCTTCATCAGGCTATGACCGAACTCAATATATCTGCAAGAGGCTATAATAAAATGCTTAAGGTAGGGAGGACAATTGCGGATCTTGATAGTAGTAAAGACATCCGGCTGGAACACATTTCAGAAGCCGTCCAGTACAGAAATCTGGACCGTGATTTGTGGAAATGATAATTTGATTTAATTCCAATTCCTTTCACAAAGCCACGCTGAGTGTGACAAATCACAAAGAACATGAAGAAAAAATTAAAATATTATTTTCTCTTGCTTTAATTATTAGTGTGTGATATAGTATGCTTCGAGTTGGTTGTTACGTTGTTCAATATATATACTTATATAAAGGCTACAAGGTTTCCAACCTTGCGGCCTTTTTTTATTTTTTTACCTTTTTACTATAAAGGGGGTGATTTTAAGTATGCAAAATGGAACAGTCAAGTGGTTTAGCGACTCAAAGGGCTTTGGCTTTATTTCTCAGGAAAACGGAGACGACGTCTTTGTTCACCATACCGCAATCCAGTCTGATGGTTTTAAAAGCCTTTCAGAAGGGGACCAGGTAGAGTTTGAAGTCGAACAGGGCCAAAAGGGTAGCAAAGCCACAAAAGTTGTCAAAATATAAATATATTATAAAACGTACTCATATATTTTATACTGTATAATCTATCGAAAAAGAGTTGTACATAATAATTAATATAGAGTAATTGTAAAATATTATTGTAATGATAACGTAAAAGCTCCCGATATCCATGAAAGGGTATCGGGGGCTTTGTTTATTTATGCAGAGAATAAGAAAAAGTGATTATAAAATACTTAAGGTCGGCAGGATAATTGCGGACATTGACCATTGCAGGAACGTCCACCAGGAACACATCCCGGAAGCCGCTCAATACAGAAACCTGGATCGAGATTTGTGGAAATAATGATTTTTGATCCGTAAACCGGATGATTTGTTAGTACCTGTTTGTACCTTGACAGTCAATTGTTTGTTTGGTAAATTAGGTTTGGTATTCGTAAGACTTTTTCTGATAAATATATAATGAAGAAATTCCTGTTTCTGCAAATATTTTTGGTACTCTTTCTCATGATATCCTGTGAGATTCCATCTTATGGCGCCGATGATTTTTCAAAACATTATAATAAAGGTATTGAGTTTTATAAACAGGGTAAATATGACCAGGCAGGAGAAGCATTTGAAGAGGCGATAAAAATAAAACCTAATGATATTTATGCCCTCTATGGCTTAGGAAATACATACTATTGTAAGGCAAAGTATGATGAAGCCGTTAAAATTTATTCAAGGGCTGTCAATATAAATCCCGATTATGCGAAGGTGCATTATTCGCTGTCTCTGGCCTACAGTAAACTGGGAATGACACGCGAGGCTGAAAAAGAAAAGGCGATATTTAGAAAGTTGTCTCAGGGAGGAGAAAGCGAAAGACCCAAGACAATCGTGAAACCTTCTCGTACCGATGAGCAGAGTAAAAAGACATTAACTCAAGAAAAACCGGTAGAAGCCCAAACAAAACCCGAAAGTAAGGAACCGACACGTACGTCCATTAAGGGACAAGAAGCAGAACCTAAGGAAAAAACTTCTAGTGAGATTCAGAAAACTCCGGATACAAGAAGAAGTACAGAGAGGGATGTTTCTCATTCAATCTTTAAGGGTTATACAGATGAAACGCGTAAGGAAGATAAACGTGTTTTTAGCAAGAAATATAAAGAAACATACGGCATCTCCAAAGGCCTATATGGAGGTATTAAGTTTTTTGTCCAGAATAAATGGTATGAATCCGGAATAAACAAGATATTGATTTGTGCTGCCGGCTATATTTTTGTAACTCAGATATGGCTCTGTGTTGTAACATTCTTTGCCCTGATAATCTGGAGAATCAGAGAAAAGGTATAGGTGCGTTGCAAGACAAACGGGCAGGCGTAACCGAATGAGGATCGCCACAAAGTCACACTTGGATTTACAGGCTTACTATTCAGCTTAATACACCTCTCCGCGCTCAATACTGACGTATTTGAGCGCCCCTGACATAACCATCATTCCTCAATTCAAAAACTGTAAACGTCTTATCCCAGCACCAAAACCTCACATACCATAGCCTCGATTAAATATCCTTTTTTATTGAAATGTCCAATTGTAAATGTTAAATAATGTACACTGTAGGGGGCGTATGGCCACCTGCCCGACTAACGTCGTTCGGGCGGGTACGCCCACTACTTAGTGTTCGTTGGAATATGGATGTGTACAGCAATGGGGGAAGTTTTGTTTAATCTCAAAAAGAGTATTAAGTTTATAGCAGCCATAATCTTTTACTATTCAGGAATCTTTGTTTTCTATAAAAGATTTGTTATGAATGGAAAGGTTACTATATTGATGTTCCATCGTGTAACCGATACTTTTTTTGATGTTAGTCTATTGGTAAAAAGAAAGACTTTTGAGGAGTGTATGAAATATATTGCTCAAAGTTATCCTGTAATTTCAATGGACTTCTTAATACAGAATTTTGATGAGTGGAAAAACATACCTGATAACAGCTTTGTGATTACGTTTGATGATGGATGGATAGATTCTTATAACACTGCTTATCCAATCTTAAACCAATTGAAGCTTCCTGCTACGATTTATTTGACTACAGGTTTTGTATCCTCAAAATGCAGTTACTGGCAAGAAGAATTGAACTTTTTACTTATACAAATATTAGCAAATAAGCAAGTATTCTTAAATACAGACAATACTATTTCCACGCCAGAGATAAGCCTTAAACTAAGAGATTTAATATCAAAGAGTGAAGGGGAACCGGTAATATTTAAATTTATAGATTACCTTAAAAAGTTTACTCATGATAAAATATCGAAGACTATTTCTGACTTGCAAGCGTTTCTCAAAGAACATTCCATAAAAGTTAGCGAAGACAGGCATAGATCCTTTGCAAACTGGGTTGAGCTTAACAATATAAAAGATTCTAATATTTCCTTCGGTTCTCACACCGTCAACCATCCGATTTTAACTAATGAACAAACGAACGTAGTTAAGGAAGAAATTAGTAAATCAAGAGAAATTATAGAAAAGGAGACAGGAAGGAATATTATTCATTTTTGTTATCCAAACGGAAATTATAACGATGACATAAAGGGAATTGTTTCCAAATCGTATAAATCTGCATGTACAACCAAAGGCGGTTTTGTTTCAAAAGAGTCTGATATTTACAGTCTCAATAGAATCGGGATAAATGAAGAAATGATTACTGACCGTAGGGGCAATTTTTCTAAATATGTGTTTACGCTTTCTATGTTTCTGGAGTCTATCAGAAAATAAAAGATAGTTTTACCTGTTTTCATTACGGACAAATAACTATAACCTGATTCAATCTCTAGGAATTTCAAAGTTGTAACAAAATGTAGGGGCGTATAATTATACGCCCCTACGCAACGACAAAAAGTCGCCGAAGGCCTAATTTATAGAATTTACAATTTATTTGAGATTCAGGTTAAAATGGAAAGTCTGGAGAAGAATTTAAAGAAAATAATAGAGTGCTTGAGGACTCACAATTACACTAAATCACAAATTCTCCCAACAGAAAAAAATTATTGGAAACTACCATTAGAACCGCTAAATCTTTTGAATCTTTTGTTCTGGAAAAAGAATGCGTTATTTGAATGGACAGCCTTTCCTGCATTTTATCAAAAATTATTTAAAATATTTTATCCACAGGTATTTTCTCTCTTTGAAATATTTTTTCTTAACAGCAAGGTGAAAAGGGAAGAGATCTCAAGGTTTTTCAGCGAGGAGGACATCAATTCTTTTATAAAGAACAATATATTAAAAGAGTCAAATGGGAATTATAAATTTAATATAAAATTAATTCCGTATAGGGAGATGATTTTCAATAAAGGAGCTTCATGGTTCGGTAAGGATTCAGTCACATTTGCAGAATGCATAACTAAAGATTTAAATGGGAAGACGGTTGGAAAGACATTAGATCTGTGTACAGGAACGGGTATCCAGGCAATAATATCTAAGAAATATTCTAAAAGAGTAACCGCATCGGATATTAGAGAACAGTCAATTCAAAACGCTATACTGAACTCTAATATTAATAATCTGACAAATATTACTTTCTTAACTTCTGACCTGCTTAAAAATATTTCAGGAAAATATGATCTGATCACGGCAAATCCACCTTATGGTATTGTTTCAAAAAATCCTGATGATAAAACATATGGCCTTCACACCGTTTTTGAGTTAATAGAAAATCTGGACAATTATTTGAACAATGGTGGAATGGCAAAAATTATTACTGAGTCTGTGGTTAAAAATGGGAAAGATATGATACTGGAAAAGATTAAACAGGTTTTTAGCAATAAGGATTACACAATAGTTTTGACACCGTTAGATTATCATATAAACAAACCGCTTTTTAAGTTAGTTCACAAAGAATATGGAATTTCGCATATACCACTTTATATCATAACCTTTAGAAAGTATGGCAAGAATATGATTGTGTTACTCAAATTGCCGCTGGTTAAGAAAATAATATGTTTTGCTTATATCGCACTAATGTATTTTAAGTTTTTTTTAGGCATGAAAGGTCATTATGAAATCCAATAGAAATTCGCTTGAAATTGACCAATTACTACGAAATGAACACTGATTTTCCTGAAAGGTTTATTAAAAAGGGAAGGGTTTAATGCTGTTTTTTGTCAGGCTCCTACCAAACAGAAAACCCAACCTTATGTCGTTGGGCGTATTCAAATAGACGATAATGACCTTAACATCCTGATCATTAAGACATCTAAAACCTATATCTTCTTTAAGGATTCCAGATACCGGGGATGTGGCCGTCAATGTAGATTAGATAAGGTTACTCATCTAATCTCTAACACTCTTAACCGATTGAAAGGTAAAGACGTAAGCTAAAGAACCAACCCGTATTGATAAACAAACTGGAGGTAAATTACAAAAAAAAGTTGCTAATATTTGAATACCGTGTTACAAACAAATCATGCTTCCTCTTGCAAGAAGACATCAATTGACCGACTTATTCTTATATTAAAGATCATGGATTTAACTAACAAGTGCAAATCTCAAGAGTTGACAAGAAGGGTTAGCTGTAGTAAAAGGCAACCTCACAAACTTGTCAATAGAAAGTGAGGTGTTTAAAATAAATGAAAAATCAAAACAAGAAGAACAGCAGTCTGAAATATAGAAAACAATGGACAAACAAAAAAGTATTAGTTACGGGTGCAGATGGTTTTATGGGATCACATCTCACTGAGAGATTAACTGAATTGGAAGCAGATGTTTCTGTCTTTGTAAGGGGGACTTCCGTAAATGGCACGACACAATATACCTTGAAGAAAATCCCACCCAATGTCAAAAGTAAAATCAAAAACTTCATTTGTGGTGATATTTCGAGTCATGATTCCATTGATTTAATAAGAGAAAATTCTCCTCAGATTATTCTTCATCTAGCCGCAAACGCATATGTGCCATTTTCGTTCCAGCATCCAATTGAAGTGATGAACGCAAACCTTATAGGAACGCTAAACGTCTTAGAGGCATCAAAACAGATTCCTAATATAGAAAGGATAGTATGTACTTCCTCTAGTGAAATATACGGTACCGCTCAATATGTGCCGATGGACGAAGGGCATCCGCTTAATCCCTCATCTCCTTACGCTGCATCAAAGCTGGCGGCAGACCGGTACAGCTATTCCTACTGGAATACTTATGACTTACCCATTGCCATAATTAGACCATTTAATACTTACGGTCCGAGACACGTATACGACGTCATACCCTTTTTTATCAAGCAGGCTCTATTGGGGAAACCGTTAACAGTACACGGGACGGGGGAACAAAGCAGGGATTTTACATATGTTGATGATATGGTAGACGCTTTTTTACTTATGGGTATACATCCTAATGCTGTCGGTAATGTAATTAATTGTGGGAGCGGGAAAGATTACAGCATCAAAAAAATTGCAGAATTAATTAGAGAGATAAGTAATAGTTCTTCGCAAATCATCTTTGATGAAAGAAGAATATCAGAGGTTGAAAGGTTGTTCTGCAATAGTTCTAAGGCAAAAGAATTATTGGGTTGGGAAGCCAAAATTGATATTGAAGAAGGCTTGAAAAGAAATATTGCATGGTGCAGGCAAAATTTGAATCTTGACGACTTGCATAAAAAGTAAGTTCACGTTTGTGAGAACAAATGGCAAAAGAAGTTTACAAATCACTTGATGAACTAGGAATTTCCTGGTCTGATATAGACAAGGCAATATCCCTGAGTGAGAATTGGCTATTAAACTCTGGGATACAAAATATGCATAACAGACCAAAATTGTACGGATCTTTTAATTCATGGTATGACAAAGATTTAAAAATATATCCATACATTTATTCAGAAGTGACAGGATACGGCATCACACTTTTTCTATATTTAAATAATTTATCAAAGGATGATAAATGTTTGACTAGCGCTGTTGCTGCTGCTAACTGGTTATTAAAGTATGCCTTTGAGGAATCATCAAATACTATGAAATTTCGGTTTTACTACCATATTGATGATTTTAGCCCGAGACATGCGTATACATTTGATACAGGCATCATTATAAATGGATTTATTAATCTATACAAAGAAACAAAAGATGAGTTGTTATTAAACAAATCAGTAAATATGGCAACATGGGTAACCGATGTAATGCAAAGAAAGGATGGGGAGTTTCTTAGTTTTTATGATATAGATGATAATATAAGACTGCTTTCTCCTGATAGATGGTCTAAACGTCCTGGCGCTTACCATGCTAAGATGTGTTTTTGCCTGCTTCGTTTGTATGACATCTTAAGGGAAGAAAAATATCTGAAAGCAGCAAAACAAATTTGCAATTGGGCATTGAACCAGCAATTGGAAGATGGAAGATTTTTGTCCATTTCCGAAGAAAATATCACTAATGCCCATCCTCATTGTTACGGCATAGAGGGTATTCTTTATGCAGGTATATATTTGAATGAAGAAGAATATATTAAAAATGCAATCAAAGGGATCGTATGGTTGTTAGATAAACAGTTGCCTAATGGCGGGGTTCCTTCTGAATTCATTGGAGACAGCCCCGTGCTCAAGGAAAGATGTGATGCATTGGCTCAAATGATCAGATTAAGTTTAATAATATTGGATATGAAAAAATTAAGTGAAAAGTACATACCGTCAATAGCAAAGATGATCAAACGGTTATTAGAATTTCAATGCCAGGAGTCAGATCCTTCTGCAAAAGGAGGTTTCTATTATATAATAGATAGTAATAGGAACAAGGTAAACCACATTAATTCATGGGCAACGATGTTTGCACTACAGGCATTGTGTATGCTTAAGCAAATGACAAATAAGAAAGAAAAGTTTGATATAAATTATTTCGTATAAAGAAATTAGCTCCTTAAGTCGCTAATTTCTTGGTTTTGTTCCGCAAAATGCAACAGATTCTACATTCATCAACCACTGTTATTAAACCATCTAAAGGTTGGGTTTCGATTAGGCTGAGAGATCTTTGGGAATATCGTGAGTTACTCTACTTTTTGACCTGGCGGGATATCAAGGTACGCTACAAGCAAACTGCATTGGGAGCCTTATGGGCTATCATACAACCTTTTTTTACTATGGTGGTCTTCAGCCTGTTTTTTGGCAGACTGGCAAAAGTTCCCTCTGATGGTATTCCCTACCCGCTTTTTAGTTTTGCAGCCCTTGTTCCATGGACTTTCTTTGCAAATGGACTGAGTCAGTCGTCAAACAGCCTGGTGGGAAGTACTGATCTTATTACAAAGGTATATTTCCCACGTTTA
>Ga0155342_1052_pt1 | contig 29866 bp, 25 predicted proteins | sample RifCSPhighO2_02_FD_106310 | JGI IMG/M metagenome (GOLD analysis project Ga0155342, IMG submission 106310) | Planctomycetes bacterium RIFCSPHIGHO2_02_FULL_40_12 | reverse complement strand
CTTGACGTCCTCCTTTTTGACTTCCGGTATCTCCGCCTTGATGACAAACTCTTTATCATTTTCCACAATGTCGACACGAGGCGACCAATCGCCGGCTCTCGATACTTCCTGACCTCCGCTTCGAGGCCAACCAACCGCTCTGTTGTAACGGTCAAACATATCCTCGATCTCACGCCATGGATCCCATTTTACTAATGACATAATAAACCTCCTTTGTTTTACGGGATTCATTGCTAAAATCAGACGGATAATCCCGCATACACCCATCTGATGATGTGAAACGCAGTCTAAAGTTCGCCAAGTCGAATCACGCCATGGTGGATCTGTGGGCCTGCTTCAGGGTCGTCCTCAGGCAACATGCGACCGCATTAGGCATGACATTCGACTACTATAATATTGTGTAGCAGTGACTTATGTTTATGGCTATATGATATATTTCCGGAATATTACTGCAAAACTCAGAAATGCAAAAAATCCTACTACGTCAGTAATTGTTGTTAAGATAATACTTGATGATTGAGCAGGGTCTGCTCCAAATTTTTTCATCACGATTGGAATGGCCGCACCGGCAATACCTGCTGCAATCAGATTTACAATCATTCCTAAACCGACTACTATTCCCAAAAATGGATTAGCCTTCCATAGCCAGGCAATCAAGGCGGTTACCAGACCAATAATAATTCCGTTAAGCGCGCCCAGGCCGGCTTCCTTGATGAGCAAACTTTTAAATCTGCCCCTGGGGATTTCCCGCATTACCAGCCCTCTCATAACAACAGCAAGGGTCTGTGCGCCCGCATTACCTCCCTGTCCGGCAACTACAGGAAGAAAGATTGCCAATGCCGTAATCTGATGAATAATGTCTTCAAACATTGCGATTACACCGGCAGCAGCAAAGGCTGTTGCCAGATTTATATGAAGCCATGGTAACCGTCTGCGAAGAGAAAACCATATAGACGAAAATGTGCGTTCCTCAGGCGCCACTCCAACCATCATTTGAATATCTTCGGCTACATCTTCGCGCGCCTCCTGGATTAATTTTTCTGCCTTCACAACTCCCAGCAAGCGATTCTGGCTATCCACAACAGGCGCTGTGGAATATTTTTGAGCTTTTAAATCATTGGCAACATGCTCTCTACTTGAAAAGCTATCTATAGTATAAAGATCCTTTTTCATAATAGAACTCAATGTTGCTTCTCCAGGTGCGGCAATCAGGTCAAACATACGCAATACTCCGATTAACTTATTGTCGCTATCAACCACATATGCATAAAAAAATGATGTTTTCCTGCGAGCCATAGCCTTAATCTTATGAATAACGTCCTTTACCTTTAAATCCACATGAAATGCCAGATAATCATTACTCATAATGCGCCCGGCGCTGTCTTCCGGGAAGGTAAGCATTTCTCTGATAAGCTTCTTTTTCTTTTGAGGAGTTTTCTCCAGCAAATCACATCTTAGTTCCTCCGGCAAGCTCAGGATGATATCACTGATTTTTTGAGGATCGAGATCACCAATAATCTTTTCAAGAAATTCAGATGGTAATTGTATCAAAAGAGTTGCAACAAGATTTGGAGGCAGAACAGAGATAATTTTTGCGGATAAAGCATGGGGAAGAATTTTCATGACATCCAATACTTCAGATTCATCCAATCCTTCCATTACTCTGGCCAGTTTTTCATAGTCGTTCTCAACCATCTTCCTGACAACCGATAATAATAATTTACGATCTGACATTGACTCCCCCTTTTATAAGAAAGGAATGAAGGGTCTAAAAATGAAGTTATTACTTCCTCAAATTCTAATTAAATGCATCTTCTTCCATTTGTAACGATACCATTCACCTTTTTACTACCGAAAGTATTTATTCAATGAAATTTTGCATGAAATTGCGCCTTATATATCTCCAACCTTTTTGTCTGGGTCAGAATGAGAGCAGAAAATATGGTCGAATCTGTCACATATTCTTTTGAAATTGCTGTAGTATTTGCAAAAGAAATAATAATTATTTAAGATAACTTATCAACATCACACAATGTGGTATAGTTTTTATGGTGTTTGAATTGACTGAGCATGGGAACGAGTTAAACAAGCCTGTCTTATTTGCTACGTTTTGAAAATACCTTACCCAGTCTTTTTGATTTTTTAGTCGCTACTTCAACGGCATCTATCAGGGCATTCCTGATACCGCCTTTTTCCAACGCGTGAAGGCCTTCTATTGTTGTTCCGCCCGGAGAGGTGACAAAGTCTTTGAGTTCGCCTATGTGCATGCCCGACTCTAATACCATCTTTGCAGCACCAAATGCAGTTTGCGCTGCGAGTTTTGTTGACACCTCTCTTGGCAGGCCCATCTTAACCCCTCCATCTGCCAGCGCATCAATAACCATATAAATGAAAGCAGGGCCGCTGCCGCTTAATCCCGTAACGGCATCGAGGTATTTCTCCTCCAGTAGAAAAGATTTGCCTACAGCATTAAGGATTTGACCAACCAGTTCCCCATCATGCCGGGTAGCATTTTTCCCCAGGGCATACCCTGCGGCAGTCTCACCCACAAGGCACGGCGTGTTAGGCATAACTCTGACAGTCCGACAGCCCCCGTTTAAAAAGGATTCTATGAAGTCCAATGGTATTCCTGCCGCTATAGAAACAACTAAATGTTTTGGAGTAATATCGCTTTTTAATTCTTCAAGAATACTACCCATTACATTTGGCTTGACGGCAAGGATCACAATGTCAGAATTGGATGTTACTTTTTTATTTTCCTGCGTAGTCTTTATCCCTGTACCTTCTTCGAGTATTTGACAACGCTTTTTATCCACATCACTGACGATAATTTTATCTGCCGAACTCAGTTTTGCCCTGAGGACTCCTTTAATCAGCGCTTCACCCATTTTCCCGCCGCCAATGAAACCTATTTTTTCTTTAAGCATTTTTTTCTCGCCAAATAATAGAAGGTCGCCTGTCGCCGGATGCGATCCCGTGAACAGCTCACAGATCCGACTCTGTCGGGGAGCGACCCTGTTAGCTAGCCTCAGACCCGACTCAGTCGGGTTGACAAATTCTCCTTAACCCCTCCCTTGAAAAAGGATGGAGCATGGAGGGGTTTGCTCTTGATTTATTATTGGTATATAATAGAATAATATTTTTCTGTGTTTTTTGTAACAAGATTATATGAAATCTTTTAGTTATGGTAAAATATTGATAGTTACTCAGGTATTAGCTGGTTTAGTATGTATGGAATTTTACTGTGGTACAGGGCGGGTGTCAATTGTTTCTTTCAAATCTTAAATTTAAACTTGCACGATTGATACCAATTGTCTATTTCAAGGTTTTTCACAGGATTGAATTTCACGGCAGTGAAAACGTCCCTGCTACCGGACCTGTTATTATAGCTTCCAATCACATAAGTTATTATGACCCAATAATTGTTGGCACCGGAGTAGACAGAGATATAGAATTTATGGCATGGGGAAAGCTTTTTACCATACCCATCCTGAGAAACGTAATACGTTTTTTTGGCGCCTTCCCGGTAGAATTGACAAGCGCCGACAAGAGCGCTTATATTAACGCCATTAGCACCTTGTTTAAGAATAAGGCATTAATCATTTTTCCGGAGGGAGAGAGAAGCGGTGACGGAAAGGTCAAAAATTTTAAATTAGGTATTGCCCGGTTGGCGCTTAAAACTAATGCCAGGATTGTTCCGGTCACGATAGTTGGAGCTTATGAGACATTTTCAAGACATAGACTGCTACCGCGTCCCGGGAAAATATCCGTTTACTACCATAAGCCAATTACAATTGACAAACATGAATTTGCGGATATTAACGCTAGAAATGAATTTTTCAAGAAAGTGACAAATCAAGTCATGAATGTAATTAGCAGTAAATTATGACTAAATTAGAAAATGGTTCAGGAAGCAAATTCATAGTCGCCGCCGTCCAGTTTTGTGCAAACGAGGACAAGGCAAGAAACTTGAGACTGGCAGGCAGGTTCATTGATAATGCCGTTAAAGATGGAGCAGATGTTGTCGTCTTGCCGGAGATGTTTAACTGCTGCGGCCATACAAAGACCATGGTAGAAAATGCAGAAGAGATACCGGGCGATACTATTAATTCTTTATCTGGTAAAGCACGAACGCACGGAATTTATATAGTGTGCGGGAGCATATTTGAGAAGGTTGAAAAGAACAAGGTTCATAACACATCCGTAATAGTCGGAAAAAGCGGCGAAATTCTGGCAAAGTATGCAAAGATTCATCTTTTTGATGTTGATATACAGGGCAAGATAAGATATAAAGAATCAGAGAACGTAGTCGCAGGTCAGAAAATAGTTACTGTGAATATGGGCAGCGTTGAAGCCGGCCTGAGTATTTGCTACGACTTGCGTTTTTGCGAGCTTTTCAGGTCTCTGGCATTAAATGGAGCAAAGATTATTTTTATTCCCTCCGCATTTACGTCAACTACCGGAGAATATCACTGGGAACCTTTGATTAAGGCTCGTGCCATTGAAAATCAGGTTTTTGTGGTCGCCGCAAATCAGATAGGCACCAGTCCTAATAATATAACCTGCTATGGGAAAAGCATGATAGTGGACCCGTGGGGAAGGGTTCTGGCAAAAGCAAAAGACGAAGAGAATGTGATTACGGCTGAGATTGATTTAAGCCTACTGGAGGAGGTAAGAGCAGAGATACCTTTATTTGAACATAGACGCACAGATTTATATTGAGTGGAGATTTACTAATGAAGTTAGTTTATGTTGATAATAACGCTACAACACGTGTTCACGATGAGGTTATGGAAGAGATGCTGCCGTATTTTAAGGAATACTACGGCAACCCGTCAAGTATACATACTTTTGGAAGACAAGTTGCGAACAAGATGGACCTTGCCAGAGAAAGAGTCGCAAACATTCTGGGAGCAGATACATCGGAAATTGTATTTACGAGTTGTGGAACTGAGAGTAATAATAATGCCATACACTGTTCGTTAGAGGCAAGTCCAAGAAAAAGACATGTCATCACAACCAAGGTAGAACACCCGGCCGTTTTAAATGTGTGCAAATATTTTGGAAAGCAGGGCTACGAAGTAACAGAACTCGGTGTCGATAAGGATGGAATGCTTGATCCTGACGAGTTAAGAGATTCCATAAAGGATAACACGGCTATTGTTTCGATCATGCATGCGAACAATGAGACAGGCGTAATATTTCCCATCGAAGAAATAGGTAAAATAGTTAAAGAAAAAGGAGTTCTTTTCCACTGTGATGCAGTACAGGCAATTGGCAAGATTCCCATAAATCTTAAAAACAGCCATATTGATCTCCTGTCACTCTCAGGTCATAAGCTTCATGCACCAAAGGGGATTGGTGTATTGTACATACGAAAAGGAGTAAGAATTGACCCTTTGATTATTGGTGGCCACCAGGAAGATAATAGAAGGAGCGGAACAGAAAACGTTCCTTATATTATCGGGCTGGGCAAGGCTTGCGAATTAGCAGAGAAATTTATAAAAGAAGAGCAAACAAGGGTAAAGTCTCTCAGGGATAGACTGGAAAAAGGTATTAAAGACAAGATTTCGAATGTGATAATAAATGGAGAAAATAGTGACCGTCTGCCCAATACAAGCAGCGTAAGCTTCGAATATATTGAAGGAGAAGCGGTCCTGCTATTACTTGATATGGCCGGTATCGCATCTTCTTCAGGTTCCGCATGTACAACAGGTTCCGCAGAACCATCTCATGTCCTGCAGGCTATGGGAGTTCCTCCTGCTACAAGCAGGGGCACAATCAGGTTTAGCTTAAGCAGATACAACACTGATGATGAAATCGATTACACTCTTGAAAAACTGGCGCCAATAATCAAAAGGCTGCAAGACCTTTCGCCTCTTTTTGAAGATTCTCAAAATTCAGCCAAAAAATAAACCCCGTTACCAGACCAGAGTACGGTAACGGGGCTAAATTTCTCTTTGTAATCATTACAGTCACATTAGAAACCTACTATCCTACTTACTCTTAATTATCACAAAACGTGTATGCATGCCTCTTCTTATTAATAACAGGTTATCTTTTCCTTTGTCAATACCTTTCAAAGCCTCACGGAACTCTTTCACATTATTAATCCTTTGACGATTGACTTCCTTTATTAAATCCCCCTCTTTCACATCAGCTTGAGCTGCGGGGCTGCCTGGTTCAACAGAGGAAATAACTACTCCGTTTTCACCTTCGTAACCCATACTGCCGGCCAACTCTTCGGTTAGATTTTGTACCGATATGCCCAGGTCTTTATCGATAGATGATTTCGCTGAAGCAAACAGATCTGACGGCTGTTCGCCTATTTTCACTGTTAATATCTTTTCCTTTCCCTTTCTCAAGATTTTAACTTCAACCTTTTTGTCAACCTCGGTTTGCGCAACTATGTTACGCAAGCGATTAACATCACTTATTTCCTTATTATCATACTCGATTAATATATCGCCTCTTTCGAAGCCTGCTTCTTTAGACGGAGAGTCATCCTGCACATCACTTATCAATACCCCTTCGGTAACCTCTACGCCAAATTGCTCTGCAAGTGATTTATCCATATTCTGAATGGCGACACCTAACCAGCCGCGAGTTACCTTTCCTTTATCAATCAGGTCTCTAAGCACCGCTTTTGCCATGTTTACTGGTATGGCAAATCCAATTCCCTGATAACCACCGGTACGGGTGAAGATTGCCGTATTGATACCTATGATCTCTCCATTGATATTTACCAATGGGCCTCCACTATTTCCGGGATTAATTGCTGCGTCGGTTTGAATGAAATTCTCATAATTTGCAATACCAACTCCTGATCTGTCTATCGCACTTACCACGCCAACTGAGACGGTATGACTGAGGCCAAAAGGATTGCCAATGGCAATAGCCCACTGGCCCTGTTTCAATTTATCGGAGTCTCCCATCTTTGCCGGTTTCAAATTCTTCCCCTCAATTTTTATTACGGCTAAATCCGTTTGTTCGTCCGTCCCTACAATTTCCGCATCAAATTCTCTCTTGTCGCTGAGCTTAACCTTCAACTCGTCCATATCCGCAACGACATGGTTGTTGGTCAGGATGTATCCTTTCCCATCATCGATCCTGACTATTACCCCGGAACCAAGGCTTTGTGTCTTGAACTCCCCCTTTGGCGGCGCTTTTGGCATAAATCTGTCAAAAAAATCATCCCCAAAGAAATCAAACGGACTTCCTCTTCTGTCACGCCTATCACCGTGCTCTTCGCCATGGTACCTTCCCCCTGTGGATGGATGGTTGAAAACCTTTACAGTAGTGATAGACACAACTGACAATTTGACTTCCTCGGAAACAAGCATTAGAGACTTTTCTAATTCTCCAGGGTCTGTTGCCGCTTTAACGCTACCTGTTGAGCCTACGTATCCCAAGATTAACGATAAAGCAAATATCGTAATCATCAGGGCCAAAAAATGCTTTCTGATACTCCTTCTTTTTCTGTACACAAAAGCCTCCTTTTAGGTATAAAAACCCGATTAAATATATAATTAGTACTTTAGAATATCCTCAATAATAGTATAATTTAATGTCAATAGCAATATGATAATCACCGCTCATTTTCGTAATTGTTCAACAACTTGTGGACTCAAACATTCATGTCTGCATGCACAGGGCACGGCAGACATGCAGATACGTACAGGCAGGCACGAGTGTGGAAACCTATAAGGTTTCCGCTACGGTTAGAAACCGTAGTCTGTTCCGAAACGTCTAATTTTATCTTTTGAGAATTTCACCATTCATAACACCCTCATGCTTACCATCTTTAATGGTTAATTTGCCGTTTACCAAAACATGCTTGATACCTTTAGAATAATTATGCGGGTTTGTAAATGTTGCCTTATCTGCAATTGTATTCTGGTCAAAAATTGTTATATCGGCAAAGAACCCTTCTTTTAATAACCCCCTGTCCTTCAGGCTCAGCTTTTGAGCCGGCATTCCAGTCATTTTATATACAGCTTCCTCGATAGAGAAAACAGGGGTTTCATTTACATACTTTCTTATTACTCTTGAAAATGTACCGTAACCCCTTGGATGAGGCTTTCCGTAGTTTAATGCTCCTTTTAGAGAACGAAGCGAGCTGTCAGAACCTATCATTACAAAGTCCCAATTCAGTATTTTGGCAAGATTTTCCTCTGACATATTAAAGAATATGACGCTAACACTGCAATCTTCTTCATATAAAAGATCAAGGACAAACTCTAAAGGGGGTACTCTTAAAGCCTCTGCAATCTCGGCAATCGTTTTTCCTTCATAACTTCTATTCTTTTTATTAAACACAGATGAAATCATTATAGTTCCCCAAAACTCATGATGGCTCTTGCCTTCGTGTTCCATTTCTCTGATAATACGTTTCCTATAATGAGGATCACCTAATCTTTTCTTCTCTTCGACTGCCCCTCCTTCATATACCCAACCGGGCAAGATTACGTCCAAATCTGTTGCCGCTGCGGTATAAGGATACCGATCACATGTGATTGGTATCCCTTTGGACCTGGCATCGTCAAGTAATTGTTTTATTTTACCTATTTTCCCCCAGTTTTTTTCTCCCCATGTCTTAATGTGTGAGACTTGAGTATTTACTCCACTCTCTTTAGAAATATTTATAGTTTCGCTTAAGGCAGCTTCTATCTTATCTCCTTCACTCCTGATGTGTGTTGCGTAAATACCATTGTACTTCCTGACTCTCTTACATAATTCAACTAATTCACCGGTCTTTGCATAACATCCTGGTGGATAAATCAATCCGCTTGACATGCCAAATGCGCCTGATTCCATCGCATCTCGTAATTCTTTTTCCATTTTGACAAGTTCACTCTTATCCGGTTCTCTGTTTTCATACCCCAATACACAGGCGCGAATGTTGCCATGGCCAACCAGAAATCCTCTGTTAACGGAACTCTTCACTTCATTAGCCTTTTTAAAAAAATCCTCAGATGTTTTCCAATTTATATCCAACCTGAATTTGCTGAATCCTTTTCTTTTATTTTCAAGTAATTGTCCCTTTAGTGGAAATGCAGAAATGCCACAGTTACCACAAATCTCCGTGGTGACACCATCATAGATTTTGCTTTCACTCTTTGGACTAATCAACCAGAAGAAATCACTATGTGAATGGATATCTATAAACCCAGGCGCAACAACGCAGCCGGTTGCATCTAAAATGTTGCAATCCGATCGGTTATTAATACTGCCGATATAAGTAATTTTATTATCCTGGATTCCAATATCTGCAACTCTCTTGGCGCCACCTGTCCCGTCAACGACAGTGCCGTTTTTAATTATGAGATTGAAATAGCGTGACATTGAATGGTCTCCGTGAAAAAATTTTTATATTATTAAAACCTTAAACCAGGATTAATGTTGAATTGCGTATAATGTAGAAATGTTTTTAAAATTATGTGGAAGGCAAAATTGTATTTTGAAAGGGAGTTTTTTCATTCACTGAGCATTGATGGCTTTGTTGTACCGAGAAAAGAATCAACATCCTTGTGCAATAATTCCATATCTTTCTCTAATGCACGGTTATGTGCGGCGTTATGGCTTTTGTTAAATGTATAACATCCTGAAACACACACTGCGAATACTAAGAACATAATATAATTTTTAATGATTTCAAATAATTTCAATGTTTCTTAGTGACACATAATTAATGAATTTTCAACCTTCTTCTTTTCTTTTTCTTGATGAAGGGATTCTCATGATTCTTCGATATTTAGTTACCGTTCTTCGCGCTATATCACCCCCCATTTCTCTTAATTTATCAGCAATCTCCTCGTCGCTTAAGGGGCTTAATTTATCTTCTTCCTTTACTATTTTCGCCAGTTTTTGCCTCGTCGCTTCCCATGACTCCATGTTACCGTCCGCATTCATAAACCCTCCTGTAAAGAAAAATTTTATTTCGAAAATTCCTTTAGGAGTCTGTATATATTTATGGGCTATAGCACGACTTACGGTTGATACATGAATTCCTACAGCGTCTGCAACATCCTGCATCTTCAAAGTCCTAAGTGAAAGAATTCCTTCTTCCAGAAACTTCTTCTGCATCTCTACTATTTTTACCGTTACTTTGTACAATGTACCCTTTCTTTGTTCGATAGCATCTATAAGCCATCTGGCAGATTCGATCTTTTTACGAATATAACGTCTCGTATTCAAATCATAACCTTTCCCATTAAGCACATCTTTATAAAATGAGCTTATATAAATGCGTGGAAGATTGTTGTCTCCCATGAGTGTGACCTCATATTTCCCGTCTACACTATCCACTCTGACTTCCGGTGTTACATACGGTATCTGTTCGTTACTAAAAAGGGAACCGGGCTTGGGATTCAGCGTTTTAATGAAGTCTATTACTTTTTTAATCAATTCCAGGTTATCTCCCAACTTTTTTGCTATAAGCTTATATTTTTTCATCTCAACCTCTTCGAGATAATTTGAAATTAATTCTTTAGCAATATTGTAATCAGGGTCTCTTTTGTCTAGTTGCAGAATAAGACATTCTTTCAGGTCCCTTGCTCCTACACCAAGAGGTTCCATACTTTGTACAATTTCCAGGGCTTCGTTCGCCTGTTCCAAACTTACGGGGTCTTCCATTGATTCAGCAACTTCTTCCAAAGGGTGAGCCAGATATCCGTTATCGTTAATGTTATAAATTATGTTTTCACATATATCCATAAGCGAATCTTGTATCTCCATTATCGATAACTGTCCAAGGAGATAATCTTGAAGAGATATTGATTTCTCGGCGGTATTTTCTAATGCTTCCTGTTTACGGTTCCGTTCATCTCCGGTATCGCCTCTTTTTATAGATGTTTGAGAGTAAAAGTCTCCCCAATCATCCGCCATTTCCCTGAGCCTTTTAAATTCTTCATCCTCATTTGGATCTTCATTGTTTTTGCCTTCTGCAAGCTCTTCATCATATGTTTTTTGTTCTTCAGTTTTTGGCTCATCTTTCTCGTCATCTACCACTTCTTCCAACACTGGATTATCCATTAACTCTTGTTGTACATGTTCTACTAAAGCCAACATAGGGAGCTGAAGTATCTCTATAGATTGGATCACCTGAGGCGCCAATTTCATCTGTTGCCGAAGTTGTGGTGATAATATTGTTTCTATTCTCATAACTGTTATCCAAAGAAAATTAAGCTTTTTGCATTAATTTTCTACCGTGAATTGCGTCAGCAATAACTGCAGAGTTTGCATATTCTAAATAACTTTCTGACGGCATACCTCTTGCCAGTTGGGTAACTTTAATTCCTAAAGGTTTTAAACGCTCAAGAATGCACATAGCCGTGACATCACCTTCCAGATTTGGATTGGTGGCAATAATCACCTCCTGAATATTATTCTCCCTGGCTCTGTTCACTAATTTATCTGTATTAATATCTTCCGGATCAACGTCTTCTAAAGGATCTATATGCCCAAACAAAACATGGTAAACTCCTTCATAGAAACCGGCTTTTTCAATTGTAAAAAGATCTTGAGGATAAGATTTCATTTTTGTAATTTATTGAAGTAAATTTGATAACCCCGGGATGTTCATACCGCCTGTCAATTTATTCATCTCCTCCTGATACATGTCTTGAGACTTCTTTATTCCTTGAGACACCGCCGCCAATACAAGATCTTCCAACATCTGCACATCATCAGGATCAACAACTTCCTTATCAATTTTTACAGACAAAAGCTCCTGTCTTCCGTTTACATGTACGGTTACCATTCCGCCGCCGGAGCTTGTTTCTATAATGCGTTCCTTAAGGCTTTCCTGAACCTCACTCATCTTCTTCTGAATGTCAACCGCCTGTTTTTGCATCTGCTTCATCATATTGCCCAGGTTACCCATTCCCTTCATTCTTTTTCTCCTCTTATATATTAACAATTGAGCCATCAAAAAACTCTATAGTTTTCTTTACCATAGGTTAATTTTTTACATTATCTTCCAATCCCTTGTTTTTCCTCTCTTGTACAAGTCCTTGCCTGTCAACTATATTGTTAGTTATTTTATGACCATTTTTTGATATTATAAATTTTACATGAATCTTTTTTCCAGTTACTTTTTCTAAACAACCCTCAATTATCCGCTTTTCCCCGGGTTTTTCAAGCCTTTCTTTATGAATAAGGTAATTTCCTGGAAATTCTACAATCGCTTCATTATCATCAATATTTAAAATCCTGGCGCCTTTTAGCAGGGCCCAAATGGCCTTTTTTTCAGCCTGAATCGCTATCATTACTTTGTTCCAGGTATTAACGAAATCAGTGTCATGACCTGCTTTTTTATTTGTATCTGCATAATCATCAGAAGGCTCTTCTTTTATCTCTGTCTTTGCCGGCGCCGTAATGTTTTCGTTGTATATGGGTACAATTTTACCCGCATCCTCTACGTTACCTTCAAACATCTTTTTCATTCCTTCTATTTTGTCTAAAACCGTACTAAGAGGTTTCAATTCTTCCATAGTAGCAAGTTTTATAAATAAAACTTCCAGCAGAATCCTCTGTTGAAGTATATCCCTTGTTTTGGTTTTAGCTTCAGAAATTATCTGAAACATATACATTAACGTATCAGGAGAAAGTGATGAAGATTGCATTCGTAACAGATTGAGATCGCTTGATAGAGTATTTATCGTATTCCGTTCCTTATTACAAACTGAAACAAGAAGTAAGTCACGGATATAAAGAAGTAGTTGATCAATAAAACCCTCTATATCACTTCCACTTTCTATAATTTCATGAAATATTTCTATAGATAACTCAGGATTTTTTTCAATAAAACTATTAATTAGGCCTGAAATTTTCTCCTCGCTGACAACCCCAAAAATATCGTATACATCTCTTAATGTTATTTTTTCACTACAAAATGAGGCGAGCTGGTCTAAAATAGATTCGGAATCTCTTAATCCTCCCCGGGCATATTTTGCGATGGATTGAAAAACCTCTTCCTCTGCGGAGATACTCTCGGTTTTGCAAATCTGCGCAAGTCTGTTACTTATATCAGGCACAGAGATATTTTTAAAGTCAAACCTCTGGCAGCGCGACTGTACGGTATCTGGCACACGACCTGGCGAGGTAGTGGCGAAGATAAATTTTACATGTTCAGGCGGCTCTTCAAGTGTTTTTAGAATTGCATTGAACGCTTCCTTCGTTAGCATATGCACCTCATCTATAATGTAAATTTTATATCTTGAAACCGCCGGAGCATACCCTACATTCTGCCTGATACTCCTTACCTCATCTATGCCGCGGTTGGAAGCTCCGTCTATTTCCAGAACATCAATATCGTTCCCATTTGTAATACTATTACATGTTGAGCATTTGTTGCATGGGTTGCCGGTTGTCCCTTTTTGGCAATTAAGGGCCTTTGATAATATCCTTGCCATAGATGTCTTGCCGACCCCTCTTGGACCGGCAAACAAATAAGCATGAGCAACATGGTCAGACTGAAGGGCGTTTACCAATGTGGTGACTATATGCTTTTGCCCGACAATCTCGTCAAATGATTTTGGCCGATATCTTCTCGATAGAACTATATATGACATATATTTTTTAAATTAGCAAAAAGTGGCCGTGCACTCATTTTCGATTCTCTTTCCGTTGGACTTTCCAGGCAGTTAGCTCCGACCAGGCAACCCCACGGCACATAAGTACAAATGCTTATGGCTGCTTGCTTCCGCATCTGACCAGGTTCACATAGCCTTATTGCATGAGACCCAGCCTTCAACACTACTTACTTAGAAAGCGCCAAAAGTCAGAAAAACCTCCAAAAAGCGATCGACCCTGCGTAAGCGGTTTGCAGGTAACAAGGAACCGCTAGCTCCCCGTCTAGCACGGCCAAAATCTCGATAAATCTATCTTCTACAAACATTTTTTGTTTATGGCGGAGAGGGCGGGATTCGAACCCGCGAGGCAGTTTTACCCGCCTACACGCTTTCCAAGCGTGCTCCTTCGGCCACTCGGACACCTCTCCAATATCCGGGACTGAGAGAGGGAGGTTCAAACCCCTGGCCCAACCTGGGTAGATTTTGTTTCCTTGGGTTCTCATATCAAAACGGAGGGAGCGAGATTCGAACTCGCGTGAAGATTTCTCCCCAACTGGTTTTCGAGACCAGCGCTTTCAACCGCTCAGCCATCCCTCCACTCTAATATGGCCTGCTGTTTCAGCCGTGGGATCAATCATCCCGACATTTTTCCAGAAAAAACTGTTTCAAAAGCAAACTGCATTCATCCTCTAAAACTCCAGATATTACATTCAAACGGTGATTAAAACGAGGATCATTAACCAGATTTACTGTCGATTCACAAGCGCCGAATTTCTCGTCCTTTGCTCCGTACACCAGGTTCTTTACCCTGGCCTGAATCAATGCCCCTGCACACATTGTGCATGGCTCCAGGGTTATATAAACAGTAGTATCGCTTAACCTCCAGTTTTGAAGATATGCGGAAGCCTGTGTGATTGCAATCATTTCAGCATGAGCTGTGGGGTCTGATAACATCTCCCGTTGATTATGCGCCTTTGCAATAATGCTGTTTTTATAAACTATTATAGCCCCCACAGGGACTTCATCCCTTTTGAAGGCTTTTTTTGCTTCAGCAATTGCCAGTTGCATATAATACTCATGCGAACGGAATTCAGTTATCATGGACTTTACAACCGGAACTCAAAAGGATTGATGTGCGCCCAGCACGATTCGAACGTGCAACCCCCGGTTTCGTAGACCGATACTCTATCCGTTTGAGCTATGAGCGCATTATTCACACTAAACATTTGCTATTTAAACCGATGCTATAATCTATAACAAGGTTTTCGCCAAAACACTAGCAAACGCGGTGACCGCCTCAATAAACGATTCCAAGAAACCACGATGAATAAAAAATTTAATAATGGCGAGGCCGACGGGACTCGAACCCGCAACGTCCAGATCGACAGTCTGGTACTCTAACCAGTTGAGCTACGGCCCCACTCATTTCCTGAAAACAGTCATAAACCTTTTATTGCTTAATATGATGGTGGGCGATATAGGACTCGAACCTATGACTTCTTGCTTGTAAGGCAAGCGCTCTAGCCAACTGAGCTAATCGCCCTTGTAAACGCACTTATCAAGTTTATCATTATGAATTATTATGTCAATAAATTTTTGAATCTACTTTCATCTGGCTTAACTTATCCTTGACTTAACAAAAAGTCGAGTTTATAGTATATTCCATAGAAAAAGAGCCAAATAGAATCAAATAAATAACTTTCAGGGAATTTTTTAACGAGATAAATTTTAAAAATGTACAAGAGGAAAAATTTTTACAAATTCATAATCTTCCTTTTCACGCCTTTAATAGTTATCTTCTTCGCCATATCGCATGTTAGTTCACTTAACAGACATTTTAACGAAGAGGTTAATCAGACAGAGAAAGAATACAAGTTCCGCTTAGTTGGTATTGTATGTTCTTACTTAAATAGGTTTTACGTTGAACCTGACAGAGTAAAACCAAAAGAAATGCTGATAGAATCACTTTCCTGGCTCGAAAGAATAATTCCTGAAGTGCAGGTTAACGTAAATGACGAATCAGAAGAAATAGAAATCCTGGTTGATAAAACTTCTAAAATAATCGACATTTCACGAATACGACAATTGGGTGAATTATATAATACCCTGAATGACGCCCTGCGTTTTGTAAATGAAAACAAATATCACGAAATCAAAGCTGAGGAAATTGAATATACGGCGATTAACGGCTTGCTAGCACAATTAGATCCACATTCTGTTGTCTTCCCGCCTAAAGATTTTGCAGAGTTTAAAATAGGAACTTCGGGCAAGTTTGGCGGGCTCGGTATGGTAGTAGGCCTGAGAGATGGAATATTAACCGTAATTTCCCCTATTGAAGGAACTCCTGCATTCAGGGCAGGCCTTAAATCAGGAGATAAGATTATTGCAATTGATGAAGATTCAACCATAAACATGTCATTACAGGAGGCGGTCAACAAGCTAAGAGGCGATCCTTCCACCTCCGTTATCCTCTTAGTGGAAAGCGAAAAATCCCAAACTAGTAAAACAGTAACACTGATAAGGGAAATTATCGCGATACCAAGCGTGGACTCGAAATTAGTTGACGGTAGCATAGGATACATAAAGATAAGAAACTTCCAGGAAGATACATCACAAGCCTTAGAAGAAAAAATTGCACAATTGACACAAGAAAGTGGAACATTAAAGGGGATTATTCTAGACCTTCGCAATAACTCCGGGGGTTTATTAGGCCAGGCAATCGCCGTAGCAGATAAATTTCTTTCTTCAGGCGTGATTGTAGTAACGGTAGAACCAATGGGTAAACAAAAAATTGAGAAGGCTAAAAAGTCCTCTACAGATCTCACAAAATGTCCACTTGTTGTAATTATTGATGCGGGAAGCGCCTCTGGCGCAGAAATAGTTGCAGGCGCCTTGAAAGATAATAATCGGGCTATCCTTATCGGCAACACCAGTTTCGGGAAGGGTTCTATACAGCAACTGATCGACCTGATGAATGAAACGGCGTTGAAACTCACGGTAGGAAAGTACCTGACCCCAAACTTTACTGATATACAGTCAGTAGGTGTTACTCCTGATATTTTGCTTGTTCAATCACAGGTATCGGAAGATGAAATTATCTTATTCAACGAAAGCAAATACTTCAGAGAAAAAGATTTAAAAAAACACTTAGATGAACATTCAAAAGCTGAATTACCTTATGAAAAGATTAAATATCTCTCCGTTGCTGATAACGAGACAAAGGAACAAGAAGAAAAAGAAGAAAATTACTATAAAATACCGGACCTGGAGAAAGATACACATGTGCAATTCGCCAAAGAAATTATCCTTAATGCCCCTTCTTACGACAGCAATGACGACCTCCTGTACCAGCTAAAACCAGTATTCGAAGATTTTAAAAGAAATGAGGAAGTAAAAATTTCAACTGCCTTAAACACGCTGGGTATTGACTGGTCTACCGGGAAAGCGGCCGTTCCCCCATCAGCTACCGCAAATCTTTTTCTTTTTCCACCCAATGGGAAACTTAAAGCCGCGGAAGAGATGAAAATAGAAATCAGCGTCACCAATAATAGTGAAGACGCCTTATACCAATTGAGAGGTATTACAGAATCTAAGAACCTCCTTCTCGACAAGCATGAGTTTATTTTTGGCAAGGTAGGGAGCGGGATGACAAAAACATCTTCCAAAACAATCAAAATCCCGCAAAACTTTCTAAGCAGAAAAGACGAACTTCTCATCAAATTCTCTGAATTTAACGAACATGCTCCTGAAGACATAAAAAGCGCAATATCAATCGACGCTCTGCCCAAGCCGGTTTTCTCATATTCGTATCAGATAATCGATGAGGGAGACGGGCTGACAGGAAATGGAGATGGAATAATACAAAAAGGGGAAGTCGTAGACCTTGTGTTCCTTGTTAAAAATATCGGCAAAGGCGCATCAGAAAAAAATATTATCGCCCTGAGAGATTTGAACCATAAAGAAGTCTTTATAGAAAAAGGTAAAATGGAATTAGGGGAATTACTGCCGGGAGAATCGAAATCATTTAAATTAAAACTCTCGGTAAGAGACACCCTGGAAGCTGACAGTTTCTCTGTTGATATAACTATTGCAGACATCACTTTTGGGACCCGTATCTCCGGCAAATTGGAATTTAATGTAGACCAGAACGGCGAGAAAATACAATCAACAGAAAAGGTTCTTAAAGTAACGAATGATTATGTTCCTATCTACAACGGCAAATCTCTCTCGACTCCCATTATAGCCTATGCGAGCAAGGGAACAATTCTTACGGCTGACAAAGAGACGCAGGCGTGGACATGGTGCCGCGTAAAAATGCCGGAAAGCAGATTCGGATGGATACCTTCCGACAATGTTGAAATCAGCACGCTTGCTGAATCTAATCAACAAACGGCTCCGGAACTCTTTTTACAAAACATTCCTCCGCAAATAGAACTTGATACGCAAGACCCGCATGACACATTCAGGCAGGAGCATCTATCACTATCCGGCACCGCCAGAGATGACAAGACAATAAAATATGTATACATCCTTGTAAATGATGACAAGGTGTTTTATAGGTCTAATAGAGGGGCTTCTGAATCAGATAAATCGAACCTCTCTTTTGCCAGCAATATTCCACTTAAGGATGGCCCAAATATTATCTCCATAATCACCAGAGACGACCAGGATTTGCTATCGACTGAATCATTTGTCGTCACAAAAATTCCTTCCCCGGAAGTTATAAAAACAGTTTCCTCGGAAAAAGACAAATCATAAGAAACGCGAGGGAATGTTTGGCAGCGGGAAGGCCGTGTAGTGATAGTCAAATATACTCAACAGGGCCATAAACTGTGATTTTTCGATTTCTTTAACATGTAAGGACAGAAAGTGACTACAAAGGGCGCCTCAGACTTTAATGAATGGGCTGCAGCTATCTGGAAACTCTTGAGGTCATTAACTATTACTGCTGTAGGCGTGACTTTAATCTACCTAATATGCAGGTGGTTAATAGGTTAAATATATGTGCTGACTATTTTGTGGTTTTGCGTCATCCCGTCATATGCAGAAAATAAAAAGGCGTAGAAGTGATTGCGGAAGCAAATGGGTAACCCCAAATATACAGATGCTTCTTCTTATCATCACTTTGCCTCGTTCCCAGTCGTTGCAGGAATTACGAACTCCTCTTTAATGCCGTTTCCGTTTCTTATTTCCCAGACGGTATGCTGCTTTTTACACTGCGCCCTGAGAGAAACGTTGCTTTTGAGTATTTGAGATGGTAATTTCAAATCTATTGCCTGCACGGGGCACGCCTTCACACATGCCCCGCATGTCCAGCAATCTGCCTGGGATCTAATCTCAGCCTTGTGTGCCGCATTGCGGAATAATAAATCACCTGGACATATCCTTTCGCAAAGTGTTTCTTTAAGCTTTCCGCATCCATTACAGACGTTTTTATTTATAAAGATACTCATTTTCTTTTTTCAATGCCCTCTTGATAATTATCACCCTGTCTTCCACAGGATCGTAAACGGAATTAACAAACCCAAGCCAGTTCGCATCGTCTCTTTCCGGAAAATCAGTGCGGATCTGAAACCCCGGCCAGCGCGTCTCTTTTCTGTAAATAAGATGCTCTATCAACACCTTTGCAACATCAAACCTGTCAATCAACTCCAGACACGAAACAAGCCCGTGTTTATCCCCCGCACTGAGGAGTCCCAATTTGCCCTCTAATTCCTTAACCTTTTTCCTGGCAATAATCAGTTTAGATTCTGTCAATTCATAATGCGCCGTTGCTCCGCCGGCATATTCGTCCATTATCTCCTGAAGATTCCTTTCCAGTTCTTCAGGAGATATTCCTTCCCTGCCATTCATACAGCACACTATTCTTTCTTTTTCTTTATTTACTTCTTCGCCATTAATATGCAGTAACTCAATCTTCCCGATTTCTTCGACAGCCGCTTTTGCCGCTATCTTTCCTTCAACCCAGGCGCCGCTTACATATTTCTTGGGAGCGCCGCCTGCAACATCACCGGCGGCAAACAGGCCGCTTATGGTTGTTCTCCTCTCGCCATCAATCCAATAGCCCGCCTGGCAGTGTCCCCCTATTACGACCGGCTCCATGCCTCCAATTTCCACAGGCCGTTTCCTCGGATTATATCCCTCGTTTGCCCATAAAAGAACAATAGCAGGATTCATGTTTAAATAGACTTCCTTGAGTTTCTTCTCCTCCTCAACACTCAAGCACGTGGTATCCAGGTAGCATGGGCCTCTGCCTGCTTTTTCTTCCTGTAACGTTGCCAGTAAGCGGTAGAGAGACAAACATTTCCTCCCCCCAAGATGTTTATATCGTTCCTCCAGATATTCCTCGCCAAGAGCATTCCTTTGCCTTATATCTGAACCCTGAGCTATTGTTCCGGTTGGAGCATTGACCCCCTTGACCCTTAAAGGGATAAACCGGTTTTCAAAACTCGTCATCTCGGCGCCGATACGGATTCCCATCGCGTAGCCAGTACCTACATTCCAGGGACAATACCAGGTCGTGTTACGTGCGTCACCTGTTTTTATTGGCTTATAAAGCCTTGTGGCGCCGCCCGTAGTTACTATTACAACTTTGGCATGAACAACATAAAACTTGCCATCCCTGTTGCCAAACCCATAGGCTCCTCTTACCCGTTCACCATCAAAAATAAAATTTGTAGCGACTACCCTGTTTAAAACTTTTACGTTCGCACGATTCACGGCTGCGGCAAGGATCGGCTTTAATCTCTCTCCATAAATTCTTATACTGCTTTTTCCCCTGCTCATATAATCACCATTTTGATCTTTTTCAACCGGAAGGCCCAGTTCCTCAACCTGTCTGACCGACTCATTAAGACCTTTTGCAATTGAATATACCAGGTCTTCTCTGATTATGCCGAAAAACTCATCCTTTACATACTTGACATACGTCTCTGGGGTTTGACCAGTAGTAAGATAAGCATTTATCGCATTAAGTCCCATTGCAAGGCAACCGCTTCTTTCAATGTGTGCTTTCTCCATAACAACACATTTAATACTTTGATCAAGTTTCTTCGCCTCAATTGCCGCCATACATCCCGCAGCGCCACCCCCAATAATCAAAATATCGGTGTCTAGTTTTACAGTAGAGATTTCTTTCATTATTCGTCTATAATCCTGACTTCACACGTTACTTTTTCTTTTAGCTCTGCCACGGCTGATCCGAAAAAGAATCTTGATAAACCGGATCTTTTTCTCCTTGTAACTATAATCAGGTTTACCTCCTCTTTTTCGGCAACAGATAACGCTACATCTAAGAACGTACCTCTTTTGACGATCGATTTGTAGTTAATGCCCCTGTTTTTAGCCACCTCTTCGATCTCCAGAATCTTATCTTTTCCTTGAACTGAGTATTCATCCAAAACAGCATTAAAAAGGTTCTCGGTTGTTTTTCCCCCAATCCATCCCTCCTCAGTCAGACTGTCAAATATTTTTTGTGGGACCTCATAATCAACGACAAAAAGTATTATCAGCATGGCATTTTCCTTACATGCAATGTCAACCGCCTCTTTAACACACTTGTCCGATTTTCTTGTAGTCGAAAGTATAAGAAGTATTTTATCCATCATTCACAAATCTCAACTAGAGGTATATAATTTTTAATACAAAAAGGCCCCCCCCGTTCTCGCCCGCCTGAAAGACCTGGTCGGGCAGGCAGGGAATCCGGTTTAAAATCCAAGGCCCAGTATTGGCCAGTAAAAATAAGCAAAAAAATTGAATAATATCCATGCGGCAATTTTCAGTATCATTCCACCTTTAAACGCATCAACAGGCTTAATGAAGCCCGATGAGTATGCAATGGCAACCGCAGGAGTACCCATGGGTAAGATAAAAGCCAATCCCGATGGAACAGTTAAGGCCAATGTAGTAATTACTGGATTTATCGAAAAATCTATTGTAAGTCCAATCGTGATTGGCATTAAGAGCGCCACTACTGCCGTATTGCTTATAGCCTCGGTTAAAAAAATTGCGACAAGTGATATAATCATAATTAAGACGAATGGTGATTGGATTGAACCTGAGACGGTTATATCTACCAGCCAATGGGTTGCGCCTGTCTTTCCCAGAGCAGAGCCGAGACATATTGCGCCTCCGTACATTAGTATAAGACCCCAGTTCACATCTTCCTCCACTTCCTTCCATCTCAACAGCTTAAAAACAAAGGCGATAACAACCGCAGCCAATGCGATATTAGCCAAACCAAATCTCTCCCCGAAACAAATCCATGAGAATATTGTCCCAATCATTAGAATCCCGATAGACCATTCATCCCGTTTCATTTTCCCTATGCACGCAGTCCTATTAATTAAGAGTATTCGTGCCCTTTTTACATCTTTTATTTCTGCAGGAAAGAGTATAATCAGCAACAAATATGTGACGGCCAGCAATGATATAACCGTTGGCAAAGCTGCCAGGGCCCATTTGATAAAGTCTATAGATTCGCCTGTAGCATCCCGAAGTATACCAACTGCCAAAGGCGCTCTTGCGCCGCCCAGGAATGTCGCTACCCCACCGATAACACATCCCCACGCCATTCCTAAAAACAGGGCCTTGCCATAATTGCTTTTTGTCGGCTTTAGTTCCAGGCTAGCAGAAATAGCCACAACAATAGGAAACATCATGGCGGCTACAGCATGTTCTGACATCCAAAATGAAAGAAATGCAGACAACGTAATAACACCCAGAAGCAATATCTTCGGCGAATGACCAAACCATTTCAAGAATATCAATGCAATTCGATTACTTAAACCTGTCCTCGTAACAGAAGATGCCAAAATAAACGCCCCCAGAATAAAAAAAACAGCCTGATTACCGAAAAGGGAGTAAGTTTTGTCTGCCGATAATACTCCCATTAATGGAAAAAGTATGATGGCAAGAAGGCTTGTTATCATCAATGGTATTACCTGGCTAGTCCAGAAAACAACGCAGATTACAAATATAGCTAATGCCTTTTTCCCGTCATCTGTAAGCCCTTCCGGAACAGGCATATAGACCATCAAGCCAAACAAAAATATAGCAACTAATATAACAATATATCTATAGTTCTTTGTTAGAAGGAATGAATCCAATTTGATCCTCCGCAAGTTCAATTATATTACTTTGTTTGCAACTTAGTCAAGAATAGATAAAAAATTTATATGTGGTACATTGTGCCTTCCGTTTGAAACTTTTCCTGAGTAATGAGATCCTTAATCGTAGTATTTTCTATACTTGCTAACATCGCATCATACATTTTCTGCCATAAGTCCTTTAACACGCATGAAGCTTCAACGGAACAACATGCAGATAGAGATGATATTCTCTCGTTTACGCAGTCAATCGGTGCCAGTGACCCCTCAAACAACTCTATTATCTCCCTAACACTTATATTACAGGGGTCTTTAGCAAGACAATGCCCTCCGTTTGCCCCTCTTACACTGACTATCACACCGCCGTTTCTAAGTGTTAACAATATTCGCTCAATGAATGACTCAGGAATATCCCTGCTGCTTGCTATGTTTCTACTTAATACATACCCTTTACCATATCTTTGCCCCAACTCCAAAAGCGCAAGTATTGCATATTCTGTTTTACTGGATAGTTTCATTGTAAACTATATGTATAAAGCTATTCTTGACTAACTTTGCAACAAAGTCACATTATATTATTTTAAGTAAAGATGTCAACTTAATTCTTTTGTAATGCTTAACTTTACCATGCCATCAGCTCTCCAACAATCTCTTCCACGAGGTCTTTTATTGTTACTATTCCTATTGATTCATTATCTTTGTTGGTAACTATCGCCATTCGCTGTTTCGTCTTTTGCATTCTTACCAGCGCATCATCTATAAGTGTTTCTGAGTTAAGGCGTTCGGTATCTTTTAAGAAGTCGCTTATTGTTGACTTTTCTGTACCAACACTCAAAAAATCGAATAAGTTTATTACACCAACAATATTACTTCTCGAACCTTTATAAACAGGAATCCTGGAAAACATAGCATTTTTTGCGTAACCAATTAGTTGATCAGCACTTGCATCGTATGAGACCAGGGTTGTCCTTTTAAGCGGTATCATAATTTTCTTAATCGGGATACTTCCAAGCTTCATAATATTTCTTGCCATCATATCCTGATAGCCGGAAATGATTCCTTCTTCAACCCCTTCCCTTATGAAAAATCCTAATCTGTACGGTGTAAAAATCGGTGTCCTTTTACTCACATTTTTTAAAAATAGTTGTGGAATTTTATTAGCGCCTTTCAAAACGTACACTAAAGGAAGGAATAGTTGTGAAAAAAATTTGACACTTGGCGATGCGGTGTAAAGAAATGTGTCCGCCTTTCTCTGACAAATAATCTTCGGTATAGCCTCTGCAAAAACCAGCATAATTGGCGCCAGGATCAGGGTTGCAACCAGTTCAGAATTAGCTTGAGACATATTTTTTGATATGATATATGTAAACGTTGCAGCAGCCAAGTAATTCACAATATTATTGCCGATTAATACTGTGCATATCAGAGCTTGTGGATCTTCTAATAATCTCTTAATAATTTTTGCGCTTCTTATTCCCCTGTCTACCTTATACTGTAATCTGACACGGTTGATACAGTAAATGGCAATCTCAATCCCTGAAAAATATGAAGAGAATAAAATAAACAGAATTAACAAATAAAATTCAGCCATCTTTGTCTTCGTCCGCCTCTTTTTTTATTTTCATTTCTTGTAATATCGAAGTAATACGCCTCTTCCTGACGGCCTCGACTGTAAAAACAAAATCCTCATATTCCACAGAATCGCCTTTTTTTGGAATATGTTCAAGCAAAGTAATGACAAATCCGCCTACGGTATCAACTCCCATTGGTTCTATCTCCACGCCAAAAGTATCGGACCAATCGCGAATACTCAAGTTACCGGAAATCAGGTATTTATTTTCATCAATCTTTTCGAGTGTTTCTCTGGGCTTCTCATGTTCATCCTGAATTTCACCAACAATTTCCTCTATAATATCTTCAAGTGTAATAAGTCCTGCAGTACCGCCATACTCATCTACAACAATGGCCATCTGGCTGCCTTCTCGTATAAACTGCCGCAACAATCCTTCAATACTCTTCGGTTCAGGAACAAATTGAATCGGTTTCAAAATGCTCCTTAATTCTACATTCGGATCAAGAAAAACATCCTTTACATGTATTATGCCTATAATGTTGTCAGTCGTTTTTTCATAAGCGGGAATCTTGGTATGTTTTGTTTCACGCGCAAGTTCAATAAGCCCCTCTACCGGATCGGCGATGTTATACAAATGCATATCAACCCTTGGAAGCATTATCTCTTTTACCTGTACTCTTTTAAAATCTAAGATGCCATGTATCATCGAGCGTTCCTCTCTATCGACAATACCCTGTTTTTCACTAAACTCTACAAGCATCTTTAATTCATCAATAGTTACACATTTCTCCTCGTCTCCACTTTTAACAAAAATTTTGCTTATTACATTGATAAATGAAACAATGGGAACACGAAATGGCAAGAAAATCCTATCGAAAATATAAATAGGCATAGCTGCCCACCTGGAATACTTATCTGGAACTTTTACTGTTATATTTTTGGGAATTACTTCTCCTATAATAATAACCGCGAGCAAGCTGAAAACACACACCATCCCTGCCGCCCAGACACCGCCATTGGGACTAAAGACAGCTATTTTTCGGGCGATGCCATAGGAGATACAAAAGAAACCAATGTTCGCCAGTATATTTCCAAGCAGAATAGTTGTTAACAAATTCTTCGGTGTTTTCAGGAGTGTATTTACCAATCTTTCGGATTTGCTATCACTTTTGCCAAACCGGCTAATCTCTTCTCTGGTTAATGAAAAAAAAGCGGCTTCTGTGGCAGAAAAAAAAGCGGAGAAGCAAAGCAGGAACAACATAAACAGGATTTGCGGCAGGTAATTTAAAAGTATATATAAGTTGTCTTCTTCCAAGAATATCACCCGGTATGGGGAATGAGTGGCGTTATTTATATATTACGAGAAATTAAATGTAAATTTAAAATTTTTATACCAACTAATAAACGCCTACCTTCAGAATTATAACCGTTAAATCACAAAAATGTCAATTACAAAACAACATGAAAATAAATACAGGAAATAAATACAAATTGACAACGCCTAATTGTTTTAATAAACTGAAATCTTTAACACTTAATATTTAAAATAATAGAGATAGTTTTCAGCATGTCGATATCACAGGTTGTAAATAAAATAAAACCTTCTGCAACATTATCTATTACCAGCAAGGTTAAATCCCTGGTCTCAGAAGGTGTGAGCGTAATCGGTTTTAGTGCAGGAGAGCCGGATTTTGATACCCCTGAAAACATAAAGCTTGCGGCAATCGAATCTCTAAGAAGCGGTTTCACAAAGTATACACCCACTTCTGGTATTATGGATCTAAAAGAAGCTATCTGCGGGAAACTGTCGAAAGAAAATAATATAAGCTATACGCCCCAACAAGTGATTGTCTCGTGTGGCGCCAAACAGGCAATTTATAATTGCCTCCTTGCCTTATGTAATGATGGCGATGAAGTTCTGATTCCCTCGCCATATTGGGTAAGCTATCCGGAACAAGTTGTCCTCGCAAGGGGGGTTTCCGTGTTTATTAATTCTTCTGATGAGAATGACTTTAAGATTACAAAAAGCGACGTTGAACGAAACATAACGAACAAGACAAAGGTACTTATAATAAACAGTCCCTGTAATCCTACCGGCAGCGTTTATACAAAAGAGGAACTTTATGAAATAGTCCATGTTGCAATTGACGCAGGCTTGTATGTTATATCAGATGAAATATACGAAAAAATTATTTATGACGGAGAGAAACACTTTAGCCCTGCTTCATTCGGTAAAGAGTTTTTTGAAAAGCTGATTACCGTAAATGGGTTTTCAAAAACATATTCGATGACAGGTTGGCGAATTGGCTATGCAGTTGGTCCTGCCGATATTATAAAAGCTGCTACGCTCATCCAGGATCATTCAACTTCCGGCGCAAACTCATTTACCCAGAAAGCGGCAATAACAGCCCTGCGGGGAGATGAAAAGGCGATTACAGATATGGTTGCAGAATTTGATAAGAGGAGACGATACATTGTGGAAAGGCTCAACAATATAGACGGGATAACCTGCATGTTACCCAAAGGCGCTTTCTATGTATTTCCGAATGTATCTGCTCTGTATGGGCGTGTTATCTGCGGCCAGACAACTGCTAACTCGGTAGATTTATCAAATTTAATCCTGGATAAAGCCCGAACGGCCGTTGTTCCCGGTGAATGCTTTGGTTCTGATCACCACGTCAGGTTATCATACGCTACATCCATGGAAAATATCAGAGAAGGCATGGACAGGCTGGAAAAACTCCTGTCTCAAGGCGTTTCATTCGAAGGCTAATTTATAGCGCACCATCTGATTTCACGTTCTGGCATGCCTGAATTTAGATCATACTATTTTTTTAGTATCTCCACCTTCCACACTTCCGGCCCTGTCAGGATATACTTCCATTCTAATTGGCCTGTTCGCTCTGCGTCCAGTTGATACTTTAATGGTTTTGGATCATGATCATTTATCAACACCATCATATCTCCCTGTTTAAGAGAATCAAATGTATCAAAAATCTTCGGGTGCCTTTCACGTGGCGGAATGTTTTGTACGTCTAGCGTAATAACCTTGCCTTTGCTCATTTACTTTATCCTTTCATTATATGGATAGTATTTATAATATTCTTTTGGAAATTTACCTTAACTTTCTGGCAGGATAGTTACCGTTATCCTTTGGATATGACGTTTACTAAAGCTGTTAACTTTGACTTCGCTTTGAGCAAACGGGATTCACCGCTTTCAAACAATATAAAAGTTCCTTCTACTACTTCCTGCTCTCCATCATCTGTGACAACAGAGCCATTGCCGGAATTAATTATGACTATTACCTTTTGCTCTTTAGTATCTTCCAGCGCCGTTTGGCCCTCCTTCATGCAAAGGAAGTTGGCACAAACTTTTTGAGAATCGTATAAGCTTGTCGTTACTACGTTCTCTGCAGAAAATTTTGTAACTTCTTCTAGATTAAATTTTCCCATTTCAATCCCCTCAGCTAACGTGAACAGCGACTGCAACCAGTCTTTCCACTCCCTTGATACCCCTTTTTGACCCTTCAGGAGCAATCACAACCGTGCCTTTTGACAAACTTATCTCTTCATCGTCCAGATACATAACCCCTTTTCCTTCCAGTACATAAAAAATGCCGGTACCACTGGGATGTGCCGGTATTTCCTGACCTGGTTCTAAGCATATTAAAGGTGCCTTTGCATCAGGGGATGCGCACAAGATTTGTGGACGAAACTGTTTGTTAAACTGTACTTTTTCCCGTAATTTTATAAGATTCAAAATATCTTTCCTCCCGGCAAACCTTTAGTTTATCTGCAATGTTAGAAAAAGCCCGCGTTCCTGCGCCTGTCAAAAAGTCTTTGACTCCGCCTCTTTCTGAGCAGCTTCAATTAATTCGTTAACAAACATTTCAACATCTGTATTGTGCATCATACATGCCAGGTTTACATCTTCCGTGCCAAATGCGGGACAATCAAAACAACTCTTACCAAAATGTTTCGAGAACACTTCTCTCGTTGCCGGATATTTTTTCGTTACCTCACCTGTAGTCATTTTTTTTGTGATGTATACTTTATTTGTTTCTGTCACCTCAGGTTGGTTGTCCTTTGGTTCTTGCATTATATAATTTCTCCGGTTTTCTTGTTTTAAAAGAGAGTCCGATGCGAAAAGTAGAAGTTCACAATATATCATTTAAGGGTGAAAGAGTCAATTATTTTCTCTTCCAGCCCAGTAATAAATCAGTATACTCTCCGTGCTTCCAAAAGGAGTATGCACGGTGTTTGATTCCTATTTTTTCTTCGATTTCTGCAAAGCGTTTGAGTTTGCTTGCTTCGTCCTTAATCTGTATAAGCCATCGGTCCTGTGCCCATTCCCAGTACCCGTATATCGGGCTGTAATAAGCATTGTGTGACTTAGCCTTAAATATAGCATCAATGATGTCGACCAGCATTTCGTAGGTTAATCTTTCTATGTTAGATATGTTATATTTTCTCATCTCTCCCTTTCCCGGCAAAAGGCTGAAGACATTGTGACCCGTGGAATCCGGGGCAAGGTCAATGGGCATGGGATCAATCAGATTGTTATTATACAAGTCCATCACAATACGCATTGCCTCGCGGTATTTTGTAAAGCTCAGCTTAACTGCCTCGTCCATAGCCTCTAAATGATCCCTTGCGAATCTGGGCGAGTGGCAATCCTTGCAAACCGTAATCCATGCATCTCTTGTCGCCTTGTATTGATCAGCCCCTCGATCCACAAGAGAAGTACCCATGTAGGTATAAACCGTTGATGTATTGATAACATTGTGATCTCCTTTGGGCATATGGCAGTATGCACAGGTTGGAACGGAATAGTTTTCTGCATTGAGAGGTTTTGTCCAATCCCAGGTCTGCCCCTCTCCCTGGAAAATCATACCGTGGTATGATTGCATGTACATTTCATACTCGTATTGCTCAGGACCTGAATGACAGGTCGCACAGCTGTTTGGTTTTCTGGCCTCTGCCGTAGAAAATCGGTGCCGGGTATGACAGCCATCGCATCGGTTCTCAACTGCATGACAGCCGAGACAGGCAGCCGTTTCTTCGGCAGGCTTCTCTATCTGGCATCCCAGTTCTATCAATTCAAAATGATAGGCGTGTGCATGAGAACCTTGACCACCTTCACGATGTCCTTTCAATTGTTTTTCGTGACATTCACCACAGATATCGTAAGAAGGCATTGTGAGTTTCTTGTGATTTTTTCCATGGCATTTATCACATCCAACCACGTCTTTTCCTCTGGAAGGTGTTCCGTGTTTACTCTGTTTCCATTGGGTTACAATCCCAGGACTTTCTACCATGTGACAGGTGACGCACTCTTTATTTGTGAATTCTCCATCCACAGTACTGCCCGGATGGAAAGTATCGCTGTTGTAGTAGTATGCAGGATCGTACCATCGTACTACGGGTAAGAAACTGTAAAGATGACCAAACTTTCCCTTTCCGGAAAAGAGTTTCTTTGGGCCGGTATAAAAGCTTGAAAGCCCGCCTGCATGGTAAACGTTTCCAGAATCATCAGGGCCGACTCTTTCATCCAGGAGTTTGGACATCTCGTATTGAAATCTCAAGTTACCCGGCATTTCCTGTGGCATT
>Ga0155342_1034_pt1 | contig 32527 bp, 22 predicted proteins | sample RifCSPhighO2_02_FD_106310 | JGI IMG/M metagenome (GOLD analysis project Ga0155342, IMG submission 106310) | Planctomycetes bacterium RIFCSPHIGHO2_02_FULL_40_12 | reverse complement strand
ATATTTGTCAGCGGACTGGCGACTATCTTTTCCATAAATCCTTACTTAAGTTTAGTGGGCACTTACAAAAGATACGGAGGGTTTTTATCAACGATTGTATACGTCTCATTATTCTTTGTCATTGTAAATTTCATCGACAAAAGGAGGTTAAGTTCACTCCTGAACGTAATCATCTCGACTGCCTGCGCCGCATCTATATATGGTATCCTGCAACATTTCGGGTTGGATTTATATCATTGGAGCACCTCTTTTGGTTACAGAGCGGCCAGTACCTTCGGACATCCCGCATTTTTTTCCGCGTTTCTAATAATGGTTTTACCACTTGTGCTTATCAAAATCTTCTCCTGTAAAGAACGGTTTCCTGCCCGAATAGGTACAGGCGGGAAGGCTTATTTCTATATAGGAATTTTAGCGTTATTATTGACCGCATTTTATTACACAAAGACACGCGCTTCCTTTCTGGGCCTTGTTATATCTAATTTGTTTTTCTTTTCTTTAATTGGGAAAAAGAATCTTCTGGCAAATAGGACAAAAACGGTTGTTACGATAACTATCATAATCGGCGTTTCAATCTTCTTTAATGTAAATAATAAGACGTCAGTTATAGGAAGATTCATAGGAGACATAAAGCCGGTTCACATGGACAACAAACCTGCAGAAAAAATGAACAACCTGCAGGGCAAAAACGTGATAGAACAAAATCTGTTTGCTCAACCTGCACCTTTTGATGGTTTATTCCAATATCCCCACCTTTCGGATGGACATGATTCTGACTGGCACGTTGGCCTCGCACGTCAAATAGAAGGCACAACTCTCACAAGGTTCTTACAGTATCTGACAAGTCTCAGGATTATTTATGATTATCCCATTCTTGGAATAGGACCGGACACATTAGGCATGATATATCCTCAGTATGTAGCCAGGCTTCATCGGGAAATGAACGAACACCGGGGGTTTGAAAATCAAAACAGGATACACAATGATTTATTAGACATAACCGTCTCCATGGGTTTATTAGGATTGGGAGCATACGTGTGGTTTGCCTTTGCTTATGCAAGGATGGTCTGGAAAGGAAGTAAAAAAGCCGAAGACTCCGACAAGATACTCATAATAGGCCTTTGCGCCGGCTGTCTGGCTTATTTTATTCAAAACCAGTTCAGTTTCGGGCATGTACCCATAATCACGCTTTTCTGGTTTCTTATTGCTATGTCGGTTATTGCCTGCCCCCAATCTGACGATATCCAAAATCCCTTAATACACAAACCGGACTTAACAAGGCGGAACAGTGGACGTGCTCCTGAGCGATTCGGAAAGTACACACTCTGCGGGATAGTTGTATGTTTAATGACCCTGCTTATCACCCTTAGTTTGTATCGCTATAAAGCAGACGTTTACTTTGAACACGGGCGGAGGTCGCTTGGAAAAAGTGAAATAACAGAAGCAATTCAAAGCTATGAAAAGGCGGTAAAGTATAATCCCTTAGCGTTGGATTATCGTAATGTGCTCAATGGTATTTATCTGAAAATGGCAATAACTGGTATAAGTAAAGACAGTGAAAGAATCACGGAAGGCGTACCAGACATCTTTTCGCGTGAGCAAACAACAATGTGGTTTGCAAATGCAATTACAGGTGCAGAGGAGGTACAAAAACTTTATCCCAGAGATTACCATTCAGCTTTTACCCTCGGCCAGGCTTATAATATCCTTGATAAAATATCTGGTGAAGATATGAGTAAGGAGGCAATCAAATACTATAAAAGAGCGGCAACGCTACATCCGTTTGAGTTTAAGTATCGAAATAAACTGGCGCGGCTTTATGCTGAAAAAGGCCGGTACGAAGACGCCATTCACGAGTTAAAAGAGGCAAAGAGTATTGATCCCTCCAACCAGGCATCTTACTTAAACCTTGCGAAAGTATTTATGAGTGATAATGAAAGATATGAGGAAGCAGAGGCCGTCCTTCTTGAATACATCAAAGGAAATACTGACCGTGAAATAATAGATATTTTCAGACTCTTAAGTTACGTTTACTTCAAGACAGCAAGATGGGAAAAAGTCTTGAGTCAGTCAAGGAAGATAATTCAACTCGATCGGGAAGATTTAGAAGCCCATAAATATGCAATTATGGCCAACTTTAAACTTGAGAGATATGACGATGCACGAACTCTGTGTAATCGTATCCTGGATTTATCAGGAACACAGAATAACACACACAGCAGATATGCAAAAGAGATGCTGGAAATTTTATCAGAAAAGTGAATTCTGTGTTTATAAAAGGCTAAAGCCTAAATTCCGGCACCTGTCTGCGTGCGACGCACAGGCAGGGAGGAATTTACCCTTTAGGGTTTTATTTGAGATATTACAAACACGACTTTGAAATCCCTAAACATTGGAATATCAACTTTTTATTACAAAGCGATTATAGATATCTTATTCCTGTCTGCCAACTTAACCGTATCTTTTTTGTCAAGAATCAACGTCTTTCCTGATTCTATCGCTAATGTGGATACGCCGGCCTCTTTCAGGTAATTGATAGTTTCCGTGCCGATAGTCGGCACATCAAAACGTAAATCCTGGCCTTTTTTACTTAACTTAATTACCACGACCTTGCTGCGGCCAAGCTTGCCGCCGCGTTTGATTGTTTCATTTGTCCCCTCAATCGCCTCGACAGCCAGGACTATTTTATCCTTTACCACTATGCATTGGCCTATTTCCATCCCTGCGATCTCCTTTGCAATCTTCCATCCGAACTCTATATCTGACGCCTCTCTATCTGACGGTTCCCGCTTTGTCAAACAACCTTTTTCTGCCATTAAGTGGCCCACGTAATCTATAGAACTTATAAGCTGGATGCCGTCTTCGGCCAGCTCGTCTGCAACGGCTTCAAGGATAGAATGATCGTGCTTACTCCTCAGTTTTTTGTACCACATGTTGATAGCTCTCAGGTCAGGCCTTAATTTTAAGTGCTTAAATTTTGAATGTATGTGTGATTTTGTCAGCCCCCCTGCCATCACAACCTTTTCAATATTTTCGTCCTTTAATGTCTTTATCAACTTGCCAATCTTTGCGACGCCGACCCAGTATAATTTCTCAACGTACTTTTCAATTTCAGGGGATGCCTCATCTTCAATAGCGACTGCTATTAAGTTTACACCCTTTGCCTTTGCGCTCTGTGCAAAGAGTATCGGGAATCTTCCATTGCCTGCAATCAATCCTAATCTTTCCATTTCTCTAACTTCTCTTCCAGTTGTTTTATCTTTTTCTGTAAATCTTTTACAGTCTCTCTCATCTCCGGCAGTTTTGGTATAACCATATAACATTTTCTCATTCTTTCGATCTCTATTGCAGGTGTTCCCAGAAATGTGCCGCCCGGAGGCAGGTCTTTTGTAACACCAGTCCATCCGCCCACTTTCACATTATCTCCCACCTTAATATGGCCTGCGACGCCTGATCCGCCCGCCAGGATAACGTTATTTCCAATCGTAACACTACCCGCAATGCCAACCTGTGAGGTCACAAGAGTGTCTTCGCCAATTTCAACATTGTGCGCAATAATTACCTCGCTGTCTATCTTTGTGCCTCGCTTGATTCTGGTCTCCCCCAATGCGGCACGGTTGATTGTGGTATTGGCGCCGATATCAACATCATCTTCGATTACGGTAATTCCAACCTGAGGTATTTTAAAATACGTACTTCCATCCGGAGCGTATCCAAAACCGCTGCAACCGACAACTACGTTACTATGGATCACTACACGTTCGCCAATTATCGTTCCCTTGTGGATAACAGCATTTGGATGGATTATTGTATCCTTTCCTATCCGGCAATCATCCCCTACATAAACACCTGGATATAAAACCACATTATCAGCCACCTTTGCGCTTTCACCAATAAAGACAAACGGGTAAGCGGTTACATTAGAGCCTAATTCAGCGGAATCACTTACTCTGGCTGAATCATCCACTGTGCCGGGATATACCTTCTCAGGGTTCATCATCAGATCAACGACCTTTGCAAATGCCAGGTAAGGATTCTTGGTTATCAACAGATTTTTGTCTTTAACGTCTATATCCGGTGAGACTATGATTGCCGACGCCCCGGTTTGTTCAAGTTTTTTAATATATTTCTTATTAGATACAAAGGTGATATAACCTTCACTTGCCTCATCAATCGTCATTACACCCTTTATCTTTATATTTCCGTCACCGGCCAACTCTCCACCTACGTAATCGGCAAGCTCTTTTAAAGTCTTTTCCATTTATATTTTCCCGTAATTGTATGAATTGCTATAGATTTTTCTGATTACTATTAATATACATATTAAAAAGAACCATACGAGAATTCCTGTTACTAACTTGCTATCACCAAACAACCAACCCATCTTTTCCCTGACACGAACGAGGAACATGCCGTCCGCCTTCATCATAAACACCATCCCTGAATGCAGGCCAATGGAGAGGTATAGTGATTTCGTTCGAATAAATGCATAAGACAATACTACGCCAACCAGAAAAAGCCCGATAATTGCAGGCAGGTGTTTAATAAAATGAAAAAACAGAGGCTTTAAAAATTGTGCCATGGTTACAAAGCCAACAAACGGCTGAAAACCTGTTGTCACAAGAACATCGGCTTTAAAAAAATGCAGAATTGAGTAAAACAGACTGCACGCGCATACGGCCATCGGCACTGACATATTTTCCATGAATGATTGCAGCACAAAACCTCTAAAAAATATTTCCTCCATAAAGCCGATAAGACAGCCTATCAAGGCATATTTGACTATGTTTAATATTATAACGCCTGCCGAATCATAATCCAGGTGAATCACCCACGCACCGGAAAGAAGTCCAAAGCCATAATAGATGAAGAGCGACAAACCTGCTAACAGAAAACCCAATAGAAACTGCCTGAAGAAACCTGGCCTTATTTTTAAGCCTGAAGTAATCAGTGTGCCGAAATTCAGCGATTTCCTGAAGACTATAAACACTATCAGGGCAACCAGCATCAAAATCCTTCTCATCACCTTGCCAAAGTCATACACACCATTCTCATAGTCCACCCTATCCGCCACGAAACCAGCCTTTTCCAACATAAAGTCCAGAGGTATTTTCTTAATGGGAGCAAGGATGCAACTGACAAATACTATGATTAAAAACAGCAAGATTAGTTTCTTATACGGTTTCATTGAAAATTTAATGTTACGAGTTTCGTGTTACAAGTTACGAGTGAAATAGATTTATTCTCATATTTTGACAGAAAGGTATTAATAATAATTTCATAAGGAATCCAGGAAGTCAGGAAATCTATAAATGCTGACAAGTGGGTGTATGTGAACTGAAATATGGGAGCTGAAATCTATCACAATACCCGTAAACAGTCAAGTCAAAAGCCTTTATCCGTCGGCATAAGCAACCTGACAAATAATATGCTAAGTCTTTTTGCATACTGCCTACTTTAGTTGTATCTCTAAACCCTTACCATCTTATACGCCGTTCTGAAAATCACTAAGATCATTCCTGAACCGAAGCAGCCGATTGCAACCAGCGTGAGCGGTATGCTCGGGTTTTCTTTTGGCGTGACAACTACTGCAGGCATGGATTTTATATCTTCAAAAATCACGTTCACTCCCTTAACATTCTGAGCATTTTGCCTGCCGATGCGGACGTAGGTTTGTTCGTATTTGCCGTCTTTACCTTCCGAAACTAACTGGATAACTGGCATGCGGAACTGTGGAGGGAGGTAAAGGTTTGCCAGGAGCATCTTTGATCCATTTATCGCTATAACATCCTTTATATTAAAAGCCCTTGTTTCTCCGCCAATAGTCAATACTACTCCGTTTGGCATATTGCCATAATTTCTCAAAAGAAATTGTTTAGTTCCGCTATCTAAAAGTACAGGATTGTTGAAGCCGAGCGTATCACTGGTCTCTTTCCCGTCCTTCCTTATTTTCATCTGTGCCTTTATTTTCCTTGGCATGCCATTGGGGTATGAGGTGGTTTCAAGGCTGGTCACCTTCAACTCATATTCACCGGCTTGCACCCATGCATCACCGATTGTAATCGGCATGCCGGGCTCTGACCATATACCGCCTATAAGATGAGCCGCCAGTGTGACCAAGAAACCGATATGTACAATTGATGCTCCATATAGAGGAATCTTGCTGGTTCTGGCCTTTACTTTTCTGATAAGAGAATCTATGGTACAGAAGAAAATACATATCCCGTACATGACAAAGGCAACAAACATTATATAAAACCAGATGTGTATTGGCCTGGGGTTATTAAAGAAAAAGGTAATATCTTCTCCCGAAAGACCTTCATAAGATTCCGGGAAAAAATTCATTATAAGACTGCCTATTATGAGGAGTCCGGTGACCGTGAATCCGATTATTATTCCGGTCTTCTGAGATTTTAAGAATCCGTATACTTTCTTCATTTTTTTAAATATCACCTCACATTAACAGTGAGGAATAAAAGAAAATTTCACACAGAGGCACAGAGATCACTAAGAAAACAAAATTTAAATAAATAAAACAAAAGATTATAGCTTTTCCCTTTGTGTTCTTCGTGACTTTGTGTGATTATTTAATTTAAAAGTTATATTTTTCTTAAGAGGCTAAAAACTGTGTGAACTTCTTGTAAAGAAACTCGTGCCAACGTACGTTGTAAGTAATATCAGGAAACCGACCAGGGTCAGTAGAAACTTAAATTTTCTGGCCTCCGGCCAGTAATCCAGATGAATGCACGTAGCGTAAAAGAACCATATAATCACAGACCAGAGCAGCTTCGGGTCCCACAGGAAGTATGATCCCCATGCTACGTATCCCCACAGGCCGCCGAAAATCATGGATATCGAGAATGCTATCAGGCCGTACTGAAAGCCGAAATCTATTATTTGTTCATACCGCCTTTTATCTTCCGGGGAGAAATAACTTGCCATTGCCGCCGCAGATGAACTTGTCCACAATGCGTAACAGAAGAAAGATATGGGAACGTGGAGGATATACCATATCGTCAACATCAGCGGCGGAGCGTATGATTGTTTCATTGAAAAGAAGACTGAAGCTACAACAAAAAAACAGTATCCCACACAAAACAGGGAAATCCTGTATACATAACTTTCCACTCTGGAATAACACAAAAGCACGGTGAAGCAGGCAAGGGCAAATGCGGTGAAGGACTCAAATTTGTTTGTTAACGGGAAATATTCTATAGAGATGCCTCTGAATGCAATCGATATTGAATGTAAAATAACCCCGATTAAGAGGACATAAAATCTTGTCCCTCTGCCCAGAAAGCCGACTATCCAGTAAGAGGTGTATATAAGTAATGAACACCAATATAAGATAATAGATAATTTTATGAATAACTGTGGATCCATTCTATTAATTGTCTGATTTTAAAGCCCCCTTCCCCGGACAAAAGCGCCGAGGACTTTAGATCCCCCCTTTAAAAGGGGAAACGTTTCAGTTCAATCTGCCAGCCCGATATTCATTCTGGCGGGCAAGATTGAACCGGTAACAAAAAGGAAATTCTTTTACAGTGGGACAGACTTCTCCGCCTGAAAAACTCTCACAGTCGGGCAGGCAGTCTGTCAATCACAGGCAGTATGCCTGTGATACTATGAGGTTTATTGACCTAACACCATCCTTGTTTCTAAAAACCTGGTCGGAAGGGAATGATAAAGTCCGGGCAGTAGATTTCAAGTCCTCAATTTGTCAGGGTGAATTTTTTTTCTGGCGACTCATCTTCCGTTGACTTCATTTGCCCGTGTGGATTTAAACCACTATGAGGTGAAGAAGCACCCGGCATAGGCATTCCAGCGTGAGGAGAAGTATTACTATGGTCAGCCGGCATGCTACCGCCGTGAGGTGATGATGAAGTACTGCCATGACCGCCGCCACCAGACACAGTGCCATGAGCGGGCATGCCGCCATGACCACCAGATGACGCATACGGGGTTGGTTTGTACAAAACCTTTACATCTGCTTTGTCTTTTAATTCTTGTATTAATGCTACTGTTTTTTCATTGAAGAGTGCCAGCTTGACATTATCCTTTGTTTCTTCAAGCGTGACGTCTTTACCTTCCTGTCTATCCGTAACCTTTATAATGTGGTAACCAAACTGAGTTTTTACTGGCTCACTGATGCCATTTACCTCCGTATTAAAGACCGCTTCTTCAAATTCATCAACCATTTGCCCTCTGACAATAACACCTAATCCTCCTCCATTTTTTGCAGAAGGGCAATCGGAGTTTTTTTCAGCAAGTTTTGCAAAATCAGCGCCATTTTCAAGTTCCTCTTTTAATTTTTCAATCTTCTCTTTTGCTTTATTTAATTCCTCTTCGTCTTTTATATTTCTCGTATCTATGAGTATATGGCTTGCCGTTACAGTTTCTCCGTTAAAATTACCTATATTTTCAGTAAAATATTTCTTTATCTCTTTTTCCGGTGTTGTTTTCTCCAGGTATTCATCTATTGATAGTGAAATATCCAGGGCCACTCTTAACTCTTCTATACTTCCCCCCTGTTCTTCCAGAAGTGTCTCAAGGCTTTTATCCTTGGAGTCGGGATTATTTTTAACATTTTCCTTAAAGGTCTTTATCTCCTCTTCAATGCGGTTTGGGTCTATCTGAATATTTTCCTTTCTAATAAATTGCTTGAGTACAAGCTGTGTAACCAGGTCATCTATAATTCTTTCTTCAACGAGGTGTAATCTTTTTGTGCCCATTTTCTGCCTGACCTTATCGAGTAACCTGTCAAGTTCCAGACGAAGTATTGCTTCGCCATTTACTATTGCAATTGCTTCATTAGGATCTTTTGCCACAGTCACGCCTTCAACGCCTTCATGTATTTTAGCAAAGTCCTGGCCTTTCATAGAATCATAATCCGTCTTGGCATAGGTCTCTGATTTATAACCCTTCCCTTCTTTTAATTTAGCAATATCATCCTGTTCCATTTTCAGCGCCTGCTGCTCAAAATTCATGTCACCGCCGCCACCACCGCCGGTAAAATGGCCGCTGTGTCCTCCATCATCACCACAGCCGTTTATTAATAAATTTAAGAAACCAAAAGAAATCAGTGTTATAAAAATCCTTATTTTCATTATTTTCCCCATTGTTGGTTTTAAAGAATTATAGATAATTTTTCGATTCTAATGTATATAATTATGATTGTCAAAAGAAAAAGGTTCTCTTGTCATGTATGCATTATTAGTATATTATATTGATAGAATCTTTATTAAATTATTTGTTTTTTTCTTCTTGCATGGAGGAGTGGGGATGAGAATTTCAGTAAAATTTGGTGTGGCAGAAAAAGAATCGGTAGAAGTAATCGTAATAAGTCTTTTTGAAAATGTAAGAAAAATACCATCCGAATTAGACCCTCTTAATAAAGCACTCGGAGGAGCCATAACAAATTTGCTGCAGAACAAGGATTTTACCGGAAAACTAAATGAAACCATAATGATTCCAACTTATAAGAAGTCTGTTCCAAAGAGGATTCTACTGGTTGGATTAGGAAAAGCTACAGAACTGTCGTCAGATAAGATTCGTCAGGCGGCTGGCACGGCGACAAGGATAATCCAGGAAAAGAAATTCAAAAATCCTTTAATGTTATTATATAAGACAGAGTACAAAGGCATTTCCATTGAAGACGTTACCCGCACAGTTGTAGAGGGTGTAATATTATCACTGTATAATTTCACCATATACAAGACATTGAAGAAGGAAGATAAGACGACCATTAATAATTTTACATTGATCGTTCAGAAAAAAGATGGCCTGGCAAAGATTAAATCTGCAGTAAAGAATACTCAGATTGTAGCTGAAGCCGTTTGCTTTACGCGTGATATTGTGAATATGTCTGGAAGCGACGCCACGCCAACCTTCCTTGCAAATAAGGCAAAAGAGATTGCAAAAAAGTCAGGTATTAAATGCAGAACATTATCCCGCCCGGATATGAAAAAGCTGGGAATGGGTGGAATCTTGAATGTATCGAGAGGAAGCTCTCAGCCGCCTAAATTTATCATCCTTGAATACAATACTAAAAAAAGAAATAATGAGACTATAGTTATTATAGGCAAAGGTGTAACATTTGACTCCGGAGGAATATCTTTAAAGCCGGGAAAGGATATGGATCTAATGAAGGCCGATATGGCAGGCGCTGCCGCCGTCCTGGGCACCTTTAAAGCCATATCCAACCTGAAGCCATCCACTCATCTTGTTGGCCTGGTACCATGTACAGAAAATATGCCCGGTGGCAGCGCCTTGAAACCAGGTGACATTATCAAATACATGTCGGGGAAAACGGTAGAAATTTTAAATACAGATGCTGAAGGACGTCTGATCCTGGCGGATGCTATCATTTATGCAAAAAGGTACAAGCCTGATGCCGTAATAGATATTGCCACATTAACAGGTGCATGTGTCGCCGCATTAGGCACATTTACATCCGGCATGCTCGGTAATAATGATGAACTAAAAGTCAGGGTAAAACAAGCCGGCGAGAAATGTCATGAAAGGGTGTGGGAATTGCCGCTATGGGATGAATATTATGAATTGATAAAGAGTAGCATAGCTGACATTAAGAATACCGGCGGCCAGTACGCAGGCACTATTACGGCCGCATGTTTCTTGGGTGAGTTTGTAGAAAACTTCCCATGGGTTCATCTTGATATTGCCGGAACTTTTCTGGTAGAAAAGGACACTCCATACATAAGGAAAGGCGCTACTGGAGTTGGTGTACGGTTACTAACACAATTGATTCTAGACTGGAAGAAATTGCCTGATGCGAGGAAAAAGAGAAAAAAGTAAATCTAATAAATCAGCAATTATCGATTACATATCAATAAAGGGCGCAAGGCAACATAACCTCAAAAGTATAAATATCAATATTCCCAGAGATCGGCTTGTGGTCATCACAGGAGTAAGCGGCTCCGGGAAATCCTCCCTGGCCTTTGATACTATCTATGCGGAAGGGCAGCGGCGTTATATAGAAAGCCTCTCCTCGTATGCAAGGCAATTCCTTGACCAGATGCAGAGGCCTGATGTTGATATCATAGAAGGCCTCCCTCCCACTATTGCAATCGAACAGCGCACAAGTCATTCAGGGCCGCGCTCCACTGTCGCCACAACAACGGAGATATACGACTACCTGCGCCTTCTCTTTGCAAAAGTGGGCACTCCCTATTGCCAAAATTGCGGCACAACAATTACAAGGCAAACCATAGAACAGATTTTGCACAGGGTTACCCGGATACCAAAAGGTACAAAGATAATGGTTCTATCACCCATAATTAAGGGCAAAAAAGGTGAGCATAAAGAGATTTTCCAGAAAATAAGACGTAAGGGTTTCGTACGCGCCAGAGTTGATGGAGATATTATTGATGCAAGTACTGACATTAAACTTAGCAGGTATAAGATACATGATATTGACGTTGTTGTAGACAGGCTTATAGTTAAGGATGACATTCAGAAAAGACTTGATGATTCAGTGCGTACAAGCCTGGAGTTGGGCGAAGGCGTAGTGATTGTTGCCCGGGAAAAGAAGGGAAAGTGGGAAGATATGGTATTCAGCGAACGCTATTCCTGCCTGAGTTGCGGAATAGGCTACGAGGAACTTGCTCCCAGAATGTTTTCCTTCAACAGTCCGTACGGTTCGTGCAGGGAGTGTGAAGGACTTGGCATGACGCTGGAGTTTGATCCGGAACTGATCGTCCCGAATGAAGAGTTAAGTTTAGGTGAAGGCGCTGTCCATGCATGGTCAAACTGGAGCCCAATCACACAGGAGCACTATGATAATTTGCTGGATGCGTTTTCAGGGGAATTTGGCATAGACCCTGAAATTCCATTCAAGAAGATTAACAAAAGAATCAGAGATATTTTACTATACGGTGAGGCGCAAAATAATAGCGCTGAAAGCTTTGATGGTGTCATCCCGACTTTATGGCGTGTATATGATAAGACGAACAGCCCGGATGTCGTAAAACGTCTTGAAAGATATATGGATTATAATACGTGCGAGGAGTGCCGTGGCGCAAGATTAAGACCTGAAGCTTTATCCGTAAAGGTTAATGACAGGACGATAAGCGAAGTTACCTCAATGACCGTAGAAAATGCCTTCGGCTTCTTTAAATCTCTTAAATTCCTGGGGGAGAGAGAGGTTATTGCCAGAGGGATATTAAAAGAGATCGTGATAAGGATAAGCTTTATGATTGATATAGGTTTATGTTATTTAACTCTGGACAGGAGAAGCGATACACTTTCCGGCGGAGAGGTGCAGAGGATTCAACTGGCTACTCAGGTGGGAACAGGTCTGATTGGCGCCTGCTACGTATTGGATGAACCAACTATCGGGTTACACCAGAGAGATAACAAAAGATTAATCGATACGTTAAAAAAATTGAAGGATTCGGGAAATACCGTAATAGTAGTTGAACATGATGAAGAAACCATACGCAGCGCAGATTATGTGATTGACCTGGGGCCAGGCGCAGGCGAGCATGGAGGAACGGTAGTAGCGAAAGGCACGGTTCCGGAGATTATGTCCAATAACGGATCGTTAACCTCTCAATACCTGAATCACAAACTTAAGGTGGAAATCCCCGGGTTGAGAAAAAAAGCAGATATGAAAAACTCTATCCTGATAAAAGGTGCGAGAGAAAACAATCTTAAATCAATTGATGTCAGGATACCCTTAAAGGTTTTTTGCTGTATAACCGGAGTTTCAGGTTCAGGCAAGAGCACTCTGATCGATCAGATATTACACAGGGCGCTGATGAAAGCAATTTATGGCAGCCGTGCCAAACCTGGCAAACACAGCAGGATAACCGGCATAGAAAGGATTGATAAGGTTATCGAAATAGACCAGTCTCCGATCGGGCGTACACCGCGTTCCAATCCGGCAACATATACGAATCTATTCAGCCATATAAGAAATGTCTTTGCCCAGACAAAGGAATCTAAGATACGAGGTTACAAAACCGGACGTTACAGTTTTAACGTCAAAGGGGGCCGGTGTGAATTATGTGAAGGGCAGGGGACGAAGAAGATTGCCATGAACTTCCTGCCGGATATGTTTGTTCTTTGCGAACAATGCAGGGGCAAACGATACAATCCGGAAACGCTGGAAATAAGGTATAAGGGTAAAACCATTTCCGATACCCTGGATATGAGTGTAGACGAAGCATACGATTTTTTCAGGAATATTCCCAGTATAGAACGTATTTTGCGGACGCTGCGCAACGTGGGATTAGGGTACATAACGTTAGGGCAATCAAGCACAACCATTTCAGGCGGCGAGGCGCAAAGGGTAAAACTATCAACTGAACTTGCAAAACAGAGCACAGGAAAGACACTCTATATACTTGACGAACCGACAACCGGGCTGCACTTCGCAGACATACAAAATCTCCTGAAAATACTCCACAGATTGACGGACATGGGGAATACTGTCATAGTGATAGAACACAATCTTGACGTTATCAAGACAGCAGATTACATAATCGACCTTGGGCCAGAGGGAGGTGAAAGAGGGGGAGAGGTTGTGGCCGCCGGCCCTCCGGAGAAAATATGTCAAATCAAAAAGTCTTATACGGGGAGATATTTAAAGAGTGTTTGCGGCATGTAAACAATTTTACCATTCCATTACACACCGTTATTTCTACACTTTATGATCTGGCATAGTTTAAAAATATTTACCCTGTCTTTGAAGTCTATCTTGAAATTTGCGCTGTACAATAATTCCTCAAGGTCTATAACTTTTCCCAGGCCTAGTCTGCATCGTATGGGAGATAATGCTTTCTCAAACCTGGCAACCAGATTATCATTGCTTCCGGCATAGTTTAGAAAAAAGAACTCAGCGTCTTCTTTGCATACACGCTTTATTTCTTTAAGGGTTTCAAAAGGTTTTGGAATTACAGCGATCGAATGAGAGGCAATTACTTTATCAAAGTAACCATTCCGAAACGCCATTTCAGAAGCATCTGTTATACATAATTTTACATTAGAATAACCCAGACGTTGTTTCTTTTCTCCTGCCCGCTTAATCATATCCTTACTTATATCAATGCCAATGATCTCTGCATTTCTTGGATAAAGGGGTAGAGATATTCCGGTGCCAATCCCAACCTCAAGGATTCTTTCACCCGGTTGTATATCCATTAATCTACTCGCAATACAACGCCCGGAATGTAATAGCGTCCCAAACAAACTATCATAAAAATGTGAGTACAGGGAATATATCTTTTTTGGCATTATATTAATCTTTAAACGGTTATAAAGTTACGTCGTTAATAACGTATTTGTATAATAACACCCCGCACTATATAAAAAAATAAAAAATTTCAAACCTTTAATTACAAGTTACCAGGAATCTACATATAGCATCCTGAAGTCGCTTTGCCTGCCATGTACTGCCTTTGATTTCGTTTACTAATATTGCAAACGCTATTATTTCTTCGTTTAATGTTTTAACATATCCGGAAAGCGTGCTTGCCCCGCGAACATACCCTGTTTTTGCCCTTATCCTTGACTTATATGGTTCTGTTTTCAAGCGCTTTTCAAGCGTACCATCAGTACCGGAAATTGGAAGGGATTTTAGAAAAATACCGGCATCTTTGTGCATGTACATATGGCGCAATAATCTTATTATCATTTCCGGCGTTAATTTGTTATCCTTTGACAAACCGGAACCATCATCAAGTTGATATTGCTCCTCTGGAATTCCTAATTTAGAAATGAAATCCTTAATTACCTCCAGTCCGCCGGAAAAGGTTCCTTCCTTCTTAACGGTTGCTCCAATTGTCTTTAGTATCTGTTCTGCATAAAAACCCTGACTGCATTTGTTAGTTACGTTGATAGCTTGTATTAAACTCGAAGTCGTTACTGCCAATTTATGAAGTTTATGTTCGGCATTCAAATCTGATTCATTAATAACCCTCGCCTCTCCCATAATATGGACATTCTTTCTCTCTAATATCTCTTTAAAAACAGTAGCGGTATACAGGGGTGGATTATGTATAGTAATCCACTCTTTTTGCGGTTCAGCCTTTGACCATAAAAAACCTGTAATCTGTATCTGGTTTGTGAATGGTTTTCTGTGAAATGAATAAAAATGCTTTGATTTCAACGTTGTGGTTTTACATTTATTAATTATCTCAACATAAGATGTTTTGGGCTCAATTTGTATGGAGGCAAGACCGTCAGGCTTTTCGTTGGGCCTGACCAGAATATCAATGCAATTATCATTAAACGATAGGCCGCTAACCGGTGCACAGTACCACTCAGAAAGCTGGTCTTTTGGCCAGTTACCATGAACAAATTCTCTATCAAAGATGCTGTCATCAGCAATGACATCACCCATTACTACTTTTATCCCTTGTTTTTTAATCGCATCAGCCCAATAGGCGGGGACAGCAGTAATTTCACCTTCAAAGAATCTTCCTGAAATATTAGGGTCGCCACTTCCTCTTATAATAATATCGCCCTTCAGTTTACCATCAGAAGATATGCTCCCACTATACAATATTCCGGTTTTGTATTCAAAATCTGCGCCAAGATAAACCAAAGCGGTGGCCGTAGTAAATAACTTCATATTGGAAGCGACTACAAAAGATTCGTTAGAATTGCTTTTATACAGGGATTTGTTTTTACTTATTGAGAATATACTTATGCCAACACGGGTTTCTTTTGGCTTATATTTCTGTAATATTGCATTTATTTCTTCATTTAGTTTATCTTCATCAGGTGTAGACCATGTGTTTTCTAAATATAAGATGTATGAAAATACGAGGGCAACTAATAAGAAATATGGGATTTTATGTCTGGTTTGATTAGTTCTGGAAATGAGTTTCATCTTAGAGTCCGGTCAAAAACAACTTATCCTTTTGCATCTCATTTTCAAGCCATCTTTGACTGAGCCCTTAATAAAGGCGGTTTTATACTACCTTGCTTACATGAGATGCAAGAACCTTTTTTACTTTACGGAGAAACGAATCCCATTCAATAGGCTTAGGAATGTATTCCTGAACTCCTGCGTTCTTTATAATTGACTTTATTCGTTTAGAATTACTTCCATGAATTAAGATAGCAGGAATAAAAGGGTCTATAGCTCTGACGCTTGCTAAGACTTCAATGCCTGGTGTATCCTGAACCTTAAAGCCTATTATTGCCAGATCCATTCTTCTTTCTTCCAGGATTGCTAATGCAACCTTAATGTTTAAGGCAACTTCCGTTTCAAACCCGTTTAACTCGAAGTAGTCTCTGAGTTCGTCAACAGTTTCTCTTGCATCTGCAATTATTAAGATCCTGGTAATACTCATCTTTTTTTTAGAAATATCCTTTTGGTAAAACTCTGACAAATTCAAATGGTGGAGGCGGCGGGAGTCGAACCCGCGTCCCAAAGTATTTCAGCAAAAGTGTCTACACACATAGTCTATCTTTTAATTTCGCTGTTTTAAATGCCGACAGACAGGTCTTCAAAACAACTATCTCAAATTAAAGTTTCGCCAAGCCTCCTTTGAGCAAAAAGGCTCGACTATCCTGCTATTTTTCGCCTATTCAACCCCGCAGGATGGAATTGAAAAGACGCGGCTGTTTTTACGCAGCCAATGCTAACTCTTTATCAGCATTTAAGTTTTTGCCAGGTTTTTTATGAGGCCGCCTGACAACCTCAGAGTGCAACTTTTGCATCCAGTTACCTGGTCGAAACCTTTCGCCCCCATTAGTTCGCATAAACCTTCTTATCTTTTAACGATACGTTTAATCTCACGTTCAACACTCTTTTTCTTTATGGATTCTCTTTTATCAATTAACCGTTTACCGCGGCCAATAGCCAATTCAACCTTTATTTTTCCTTTCCTTAAATAAATTGACAGAGGAACTAAAGAAAGACCTTTTAGTTGGGTTTTTGCGGCTAATTTCTTAATTTCATGTTTATGAAGAAGTAACTTTCTTACACGTACAGGTTCATGATTCTCGCGATTTCCCTGTTCGTATGGACTTATGTGTAAATTGTGAAGAAAAACTTCATTATCCTTTACCTGTGCATAACTTTCCCCTATACTTACATTTCTATTACGGATTGATTTTACTTCTGTGCCTTTTAAAGAAATTCCCGCTTCGATTTTCTCAATAATCTCATAATTAAATCTAGCCTTTTTGTTAGTTGAAACAATTTCCATGTTGACAAACCAATATTTAGTTTTTTATATTAGCAGATATTTCATCAAGTTTCAAGGATTATTACACTTATATAGCCGAAGTGGCGGAATTGGCAGACGCGTTAGGTTCAGGACCTAATGTCCGCAAGGATGTCGGGGTTCGAATCCCCGCTTCGGCAAATTTTGTCTTAAAAACATTTAAGTTCTATAACAGCGTATATTTATGTAACACCTTAATACTGAGGATCCATTTTCGATAGTTAACTGCCAGTATGACATCTTCATAAGTTTACACAATACGGAGCAACTGCCAAATCGGCAGTGCAATAGAAGTTCACTCTTTTGGCGCAAAAAAAGAATTTTCTAATTTCTCCAAGTCAAAAACTGCGATATGTTGATAGCATACGCTTTAGATGGAAATTAGAGACGGAAATATAGGTGACAAATCAAAATGACACATATGGCATTTCTTTTGCGATAATTACTCCAAGATAATACACAAAACTTATTTTATGTGGCACATCCGAAAAAGGAGGTTTTGAAATATGGCGGAAAAGAAAAAGATTGTTTTTGACCAGGATGCATTTGAAGCTTTGAAGAAGGGTATTAATAAACTAGCTTCTGCTGTCAAAATAACCCTGGGTCCAAGAGGAAGAAACGTAATACTACAGAAAAGTTTTGGTTCGCCAACAATTACTAAGGATGGCGTTACGGTGGCAAAAGAGATTGAACTCGAAGACCATATAGAAAACATAGGGGCGCAAATGGTAAAGTCTGTAGCTTCAAAGACTAGTGATGTTGCCGGTGATGGCACTACCACCGCTACAGTACTTGCGGAGGCCATATTTCTAGAGGGTTTGAAAAACGTTGTCGCAGGCGCAGATGCAATGGCGCTGAAACGGGGCATCGAAAAAGCCGTTGATAAGGTGGTAGAAACATTGAAATCAATGAGTATTCCTGTAAAAGGCAGAAAAGAAATAGAGCAGGTAGGCACTGTATCTTCAAATCAAGACGCTGAGATAGGCAAGATTATTGCCGATGCGATGGAAAAAGTGGGTAAGGATGGTGTTATTACGGTCGAAGAAGGAAAGAGCTTGCAAACCGAATCAACATGGATTGAGGGTTTACAATTTGACAAGGGATATCTTTCCCCTTATTTTGTAACAGATCCATCAAAGATGCAAACAGTCCTTGAAGATCCTTATATCCTTATACATGAAAAAAAGATTTCTTCAGCAAAAAATATTTTACCTGTTTTAGAAAAGGTAGCGCAAAGCGGGAAACCTCTTATGATAATTGCGGAAGATATTGATGGAGAGGCTTTAACCCTCCTGGTAGTAAACAAACTTCGCGGAACATTAAAATGTGCTGCGGCAAAGGCGCCTGGTTTTGGTGATAGAAGAAAATCAATGCTGCAGGATATTGCGACACTGACTGGCGGACAGGCTATCTTTGAAGATTTAGGTATAAACATGGAAGGAGTAGAGCTTAAAGACCTGGGAAGAGCAAAAAAGATTGAAATTGACAAGGAAACCACAACCATTATAGAAGGCGCGGGCAGCAGCAAAGAAATACAGGGAAGAATAGAACAAATACGAACAGAAATACGGGGTACTACCTCAGATTACGATAGAGAGAAGCTGGAAGAAAGGCTTGCTAAGTTGACAGGCGGTGTAGCGCTTATTAATGTTGGAGCAGCTACAGAGAGCGAAATGAAGGAAAAGAAAGCCAGGGTAGAAGATGCTTTGCATGCTACCAGGGCTGCTGTTGAGGAAGGCATCCTTCCAGGTGGCGGAGTGGCGCTTATTCGCTCAATTGATAAACTAAAGAGCTTGAAACTTAAGGGAGATGAATCAATAGGAGTTGATATTGTTCGCAGAGCATTGTCAGCGCCTTTAAGGCAGATTGTTGAGAATGCGGGCGAAAATGCGCCAATTGTTGTAGAAAGAGTTGTCAACGCGGAAGGAAATGAAGGTTATGACGCAAGCACATCTAAGTATTGTGATATGGTTAAGCAGGGAATTGTAGATCCAACTAAAGTCGTAAGGTCTGCAATTCAAAATGCCTCAAGTATCGCAACACTCCTGTTAACAACTGACGCTATAATAGGAAGAGTACCTGAGAAAAAGAAAGCGCCTGCTATGCCTCCAGGCGGTGGTTATGGCGGATACGGAGACATGTACTAAACACTTAAATTCTAAAAACGATAAAACTGTCCTTTAAGAAAGCCGACCTGAGCTTATGGGTCGGCTTTTTTGTTGAATGGGTATTGCAAAGCTGTTATATTCATCTTAATGCATTTTTCCAAAGATATTTCTATTATTAGAGCTTAGAAACGAGGGCAAGATGGCCTTTTTCTCAGATAAGTTATCACAAAAATTGATGGCAAAACATAGTAGTATTGAAAAGCTTTTTGAAGAATTCTTTTTTATGACAAAAAACTACGATTTTGCTTCGTCAACCCCATGGCAACCTCCCGCTGACGTATATGAAACTGGAAAAGATATTATAATAAAAATGGCTGTTTCCGGTCTCAAGCCTGAAGACATATCGGTTGTCTTTTCTGATCATATACTTACAGTAAGCGGCAAAAGAAGTGACGATTCTACCCACCAAAAGGTATGTTTTTATCAGGTCGAGATAAGATATGGATACTTTGAAAGAAAAATAAAGATTCCAAAACATATTGATGCAAATAATATCCACGCCACATACGAGAACGGGTTCATATTGATAACCGTTCCAAAAGCCGATAAAGCCTTTAATTCTACAATATCCATTAAAATTACATATTGATTAATTTATGCTGCGATGAAAGTTAAGGAACAAAAACCAACAAATTCAGAAGAAACAGAACTAGATAAGCCAGATATTCCCAACCACTTCGAACCAGAATCTATGAATGTTCCTGAGGAACTGCCTGTTCTGGGTCTAAAAGATGTAGTAATTTTTCCACAAATGGTTACGGCTCTGGGCGTTTCTACAGAAAAAGAACTTAAACTGCTTGATAATGTCTTAGCAACAAATAGATTTGTGGCGCTTGTTGCCCAGAAAGATACAGAAAAAGATAAGTTGAACCCATCAGACCTTTACGAATATGGAACAGCTTCTGTGGTATTGCAGATGTTAAGGATGCCGGATAATACTGCAAAGATGCTTGTACAAGGGATAGCAAGAATACACATAAAAGAGTTCACCGAAACGGAACCTTTTTTTAAGGCGAAAGTAGATGTATTGAAAGACGTTCATGTTAAGGGGGATGTTGAGACAGAGGCGCTGGCAACAAACGCTAAAAATCAATTTTCGCGTATGGTGTCTATCTCTCCCAATTTACCGGAAGAACTAAAGATAGTCATTATTAATATAGATAACCCCGGAAGGCTTTCGGACTTAATATCTTCTCACTTAAACATAAGCTTACCTGAAAAGCAGGAAATACTTGAGACCTTAAATGTAAAGAAGCGGTTACAGAAGATAAATACATTCGTTAACAATGAAATGCAGGTATTAGAACTCGCCGGCAAGATACAATCGCAAGTTAAGAACGAAATGGAAAAAGGACAGCGCGAGTATTATCTTCGCCAGCAACTTAAAGCTATTCAGGAGGAGCTTGGAGAAGGAGACGATCAAGCTGCCGAGGTAAAAGAATTAAGGAAAAAGTTAAAACAGGCAAAATTGCCGGAGGAAGCCCAAAAGGAAGCCGACCGGGAACTTTCACGCCTTTCAAGGATGCATCCTTCATCAGCAGAATACACTGTCGCACGCACATATCTGGACTGGTTAATAGCCCTTCCCTGGTCAATATCTACTAAAGACAACCTGGATATACCCAGCGCCTGCAAAGTACTGGAAACAGACCATTACAATTTGAAAAAGGTTAAGGAAAGGATCCTGGAATATCTGGCCGTCAGAAAACTTAAAGAAGATATGAAAGGACCCATCCTCTGTTTCGTCGGCCCGCCGGGAACCGGCAAAACATCTCTTGGCAAGTCAATAGCCAGGGCAATGGGAAGAAAGTTTGTCAGGATGTCACTGGGAGGGATACGTGATGAAGCTGAAATTCGCGGCCACAGGCGGACTTATGTTGGTGCAATGCCGGGAAGAATTATACAAGGCCTTCGTAAGGCTTCCTCGAATAACCCTGTCTATATGCTGGATGAGATAGATAAACTGGTGGCAGATTTTCATGGAGATCCTTCATCTGCATTATTAGAAGTACTTGACCCGGAACAGAATTTCTCATTTTCAGATCATTACCTTGACGTACCATTTGATCTATCCAAGGCGATGTTTATAACAACCGCCAACATTCTGGATACAATACCACATGCTTTAAGAGACAGGATGGAAGTCCTGGATTTGCCCGGTTATACCACAGAAGAGAAACTCGAAATTGCAAAACAGTATTTAGTACCAAAACAATTTGAAGCTCATGGTTTAAAAGACAACAATTTAGAGATAACGGACGAAGCTATCAAGGTGATAATAAGCGATTACACAAAAGAGGCCGGACTGAGAAATCTTGAACGTGAAATTGGCACAGTTTGCAGAAAGGTCGCCAAAGAAGTTGCCTCTGGCAAGACAAAACCTGTCACGGTAAATGCGAAGAATGTTAGCGACTTTCTGGGTCCCATAAAATTCTTCTCCGAAATAGCAGAAAGAACTGTTGAACCAGGAGTAGCAACCGGTCTCGCATGGACTCAGGCCGGAGGTGAAATATTATTTATTGAGTCAACACGGATGCCGGGAACCGGAAAGCTGACATTAACAGGCCAGCTTGGGAACGTTATGAAGGAATCCGCTCAGGCTGCATTGAGCTATGTCCGTGCAAAGGCAAAGACGTTGAACCTCTCATTAAAGGACTTCTCAAAATATGACTATCATATTCACGTCCCTGCAGGGGCTATTCCAAAGGATGGTCCTTCTGCCGGCATTACCATGGCAATATCCCTAATATCATTGTTCAAAAAAGCAGCGATAAAACCTCAAATTGCTATGACTGGAGAAATAACGTTAAGAGGTAGAGTTTTGCCTGTTGGCGGAATCAAAGAAAAGGTATTAGCGGCAAAAAGAGCGGGTATTACCACAGTTATCTTGCCAAAGAAGAACGAAAAGGATTTAGTAGATGTTCCGGAGAAGGCGAAAGAAGAATTATCATTCAAATTAGTTGAGAAAGTAGAGGAAATACTGCCGATAGCTTTTGAAACGAAAAACAAATCAAAAATCAAAAAAAGGGGCAAATAACGTAACCCTTTTATATTTTGCATGTTACGTAAAGTATAAGCCGTTTTACACATATTGCAACTGTTGTAAAAAATGCAACAACTCTCTCTTTTATCACATTTTCTGAGTAATAATTCAAAAAAATTCCTCTAAAATTAACGATTCTCTTTTCTTCTGTAACTCATGGAATAAAATGTCTTTGCAACCATAAATATTGTACATAAAATTTTCTAACGTACAACATTTTGTACATTTTGCAGAAAATGTACTTGACATTTTATTTACAATCTGTATATTACCACTCAAATTTAAATTTGCGTGTTTAGATGCATTTCTTTTTTAACTGTAAATCTCAATCGGCTCTAAGACTCTGGGAAAGGAGGGATGCTTAACAGAATAGTTTTCGGTTGGTTGTCAGTTAAAAGGTTTAAGAATTAGTATTTTTTTATTTCTTTCAAAAAGGAGGATAATATAGTGCTAGTGGAAATTTTAAAGGAAAATACAAGCGTTGCAGAAGAGGTTGAAAAGAGCTTAACAATCTTTGTAGAGGCTGTAGAGCTGTCTTCAGACCTCGAGATAATCGGCACAGCGTTCCCATCAAATGATGAAGGCAAGAGCGGAGAGGTTTTTGTGGTTAGAGACTACAGCAAGACTGAAGGTATTGAAGGCGCTTATGTTGAAGTGTCAATCGACGAAATCGTCAAAAAGGTTACAGATACAGACAAGGCTCAAGAATTTGTAAAGGTAATTCAGAACGATAGAAAGCCTATTGTTTTAAACGGCATTACAAGAATCGTTGGCTATTATTCCAGGGTTAACAACTGGAACAAGTCAAAAGTAGGAGAGCTAAGAGACCGTGCTAACGGAAGTTACGGCCTTACAGGCAAAAGACCGCTTTTCCAGGACGATCGTTTAGGCATGATTAACTCTTTATAAAAATAAAGGAAGTTGCCCATTAGGGCTGAAATCTAACTCACTCTAATAGCTCATCTGAATGGAAAATGGACAAAAAAGTTTAAGTAAGCCTACCTTTAAAGGCTTATAAGGTTACAAACCTTATAAGCCTTTTTTTATTATCCCCCAACAAATTATCTTCCATCCTCTAATATTCATAATTATTTCTCGTTACCAGGATAATAACACTCATAACGCATATAATAAATGCTTGGTCCTGATTATGTTTTAATTCTTTCAAATTCACAGTAAAAACTATATACTCAGCAAAAACTATATACCTTGACTACACAAAATCGCCATGTTAATATTTAAAGTTAATCTTATAAAATCAAAAGTTGTATGGAACAGGTAATAAACACTTAAGGAGAAAATATAAATGTTGACGCTCGGAATTGATATTGGGTCTTTATCAACAGACGCAGTATTAATAAATGAAAAGAAAGAAATAGTAGCCTATGAAGTAATTGCAACCGGTGCCAGTAGTAAGAAGGCCTGCGATAAAATATTCAAGCAAATCCTGGATGCTACAAAGCTGGAAGCAAAAGACTTAGATTATATAATTGCAACTGGATATGGCCGAATCAAAGTTCCTTTTGCCAACGAAGTTGTAACAGAGATTACCTGCCATGCTAAAGGTGCAAACCATTTCTTTCCGGATGCCAGAACTGTTATCGACATTGGAGGACAAGACAGTAAAGCCATAAAGCTGGACGCCAAAGGTAATGTTCTCGACTTTTCCATGAACGACAAGTGCGCGGCCGGAACAGGAAGATTCCTGGAGGTAATGGCAAGGACATTAGAGATAGAGCTTGATGATATGGGGGAACTCTCTCTCAAAGGAAAGGATAATGTCTCTATCAGCAGTCTGTGCACGGTCTTTGCGGAATCAGAGGTTGTCTCCTTGATCGGCGCTGACCACAAAACTCCGGACATTTGCAAGGCATTGCATATTTCCATAGCCAAAAGGGTCTCAGCACAAGCGAAGAGGGTTGGCCTGGAAGAAACTGTGGTAATGACCGGAGGCGTTGCCAAGAACATAGGAGTTGTGCGTGAACTTGAAAAGAAGCTGCTCTGTACTATTAAAATACCTGAAGAGCCACAAATAATTGGCGCTTTGGGAGCAGCCATAATAGCCTTAGAGAACGTGAATGCCGCTACGAAAAAAGAATCCGTGGAAAACACCGATGACAACAAAACATCAATCGCCAATGTTCAATTCGATGACGACAAGATGCCGAAGATCGGTTATTTTTGCACTTATACACCAGTAGAGATTATCAGGGCGGCTGGATATCACCCGGTAAGGGTTAAGGGTTCAAATAGCGAAAATGGCGGAGCGGAGGAGCTGCTGTGTAATAATATATGTTCATATATAAAAACTCTTACCGATGAGAAATTATCAGGAAACTTAGACCATCTTGAAGGAATTGTTTTTACTAATTCATGTGATGGAATGAGAAGGCTCTACGATGCCTGGATAAGGATAGATAACGGGAAGAAATTCAACTATTTTCTCGATATCCCAAAGAATAGTGACGAAGCATCCGTACAGTACTTTGCGGGTGTAATACAGACATTCAAAGAAGAATTGGAGAATCACTTTCAGCTCAAGATACAGAATGAAGACATTAATACAAGTATTTCTCTATACAACGGAATGAGAGATAAAGTCACGCTATTTTTACAAAAACAATGGAACGGATACGTTGGGCATTCCGGTTATGAAATCTATACTTTATTAAAGAAGGGTATAAATGCAGTGCCTGAGAAATTCCAGGATTATGTATCAACCCTGACCTCTTTGATGAAAAAAATAGGCGATGTTCCTGAAAAGAATTCAGTGCCAAAGCTCTTTGTATGGGGAAGCATACTGGAAAACGAAGAAATAATCAGAATGATTGAGGATGCAGGCGCCAGGGTAGTCTCAGAAGATTTATGTACGGGCAGCAGGTATTTTGACAAAAAAGTCGAAATTACAGACAACCCTTACAAATCAATTTCTGAAAGATACTTAAAGAGGTCACCCTGCTCAAGGATGGTTGACGTATTTGGGAGAATAAAAAACATAATCTCTCTTATCGAGAGAAGAGCAATAAGCGGAGCGATCTATCACTCTTTGAAATTCTGCGACCATACTTTATATGATTATCCTTTGGTCAAAGAAGAATTTGAGAGGAAACACATTCCCCTGCTACATATAAATTGCGATAACAGTTCTAAGAGCGAGGGACAGATCAAGACCAGGATTGAAGCATTCATAGAGCAACTGACGGCATAAATAGAGACCCTGGAGTTGCCATGTAACTTCTCGTACCTTAGTTTAGGTTAGCCACAGCCACTCAATTTAAGCCACTTGCAGGAAAGCATATCTGGCAATACACATAACTATTTACAGCACATTACATTATAAATTTTTCCTGAATAAATAATCTTGCAATAATAAATTTATGTTAAATGTTAAAAAAGCAAAAAAGAAGATCGTTCGAAAATTAACTCCTTATTTCTTAAAAGAATTATTCCGATTCCTGAATTTATATTCAAAAATAACCGGAAAAGGCATTGGTAATGATGACTTAAAAGCTTTTGATGATCTATCTAAACACGTAATCGAGCTTTTTTATCACACATACAAAAATGGTTCAATCTGGACAACACTATTTGTGCCATCCGAAATCATTTTTGCGATGAAACTACATCCTTTCTCTTTAGAAATAGCTGCAGCCCTTTGTTCAAAATTTGGACAAAGCTCTCATGCTCTCGCTGAAGCTGATCTGGCGGCTATACCAACCGATGTTTGTTCTTTCCATAGAACAGCATTAGGAAACGCTTATATGGGCGCCTACCCACGTCCCCTGTTTCTTGCCGGGACATCTGCTATATGCGATAGTAATATAAAGACAATAAAGATTTGCGAATCTATAACAGGGAGGAAAAACATGATAGTGGACGTCCCTTATGAGATGAATGACAACTCTGTCAAATATCTCGCAAATCAATTAGTAAACCTGACAAAATGCCTGGAAGAAGCTACGGGGAAAAAGATGAAGAAGCACTCTCTTTCAGAAGCCATAGATTTATCCAATAAAACAAGGGAAAAAATGATTGAATTAAATCATGTGAGACTAGACCCTTTGTCCCCGCTCGCCGGAGGTGACGGCCTTGGCTTCATGGTGCCAAGCCACTTCCTGATCGGTTCAGAGTTTTCGGTAAATTTCTACACAAAATTAGTAGAAGAACTCAAGGATATAATTGTGTCAAAGAGAAAAAATGGAGAAAAGGCCGATGAAAAAGAGATCAGGCTCCTTTGGCTCGAATTAAAACCATATTTTAAAGCCGATGTCTTTGACAAGATTGAAAATGCCGGAAAAACTAAAATAGTTTTTGAAGAAATTAATTACGTCTACTGGGACAAATTAGACCCTGATAAACCATACGAAAGCCTCGCACGAAAGCTCATCTCCAACCATAACAATGGGCCTTTAGAAAATAGACTGAAGGTTATTAAAATGTTAGCCAAAGATTACAATGTTGACGGCATAATTGCTTTCTCTACCTGGGGATGCCGAAGAAACAACGCCGCAATACCCACCATTAAAGCAGAACTGGCCAAAGAAGGATATCCTCTGCTAAACCTTGATGGAGATTGTGTCGATGACAGCAACTACATGTCAGGCCAGATCGCCACAAGAACCGAAGGTTTCGTTGAAATGCTAGGCTCAAGAAAATAGATAATGGCAATTCCGATTAAATATTAGAATTACTTGGCAATTTTATGGAGCAAAATTGCCTTAATCTGCATCGGGTTTCCATTCTAACCCGACTTTTGCAATTCGCCATTGATTTTCTGTCGTGGTATTTATAAGATAATAGTTTACTATTAAATAGCAGGCTATCAAAATGTTAGAATACGATTTTAAGGAAAGTATTGGTTATTCCGTTGCAATGGCAAACCGGGCATTGAGAAAGGCGTTAGATGCTGAACTGGGAAACTACGGGATTACGTTTGCCCAATGGCAGGTTCTTGCAGGCCTGGCACTGAAGGGTGAAATCTCTCAGGTTAAGCTGGCCGAACTGATAGGTGTCGAAGGCCCCACACTGGTTCGGATTCTTGACAGGATGGAGCAAAAGGGCTGGATAAAGCGGAAGGTGTCTTCCCAAGACCGGCGTCAAAAGTTAATTTCTTCCACAAAGAAGGTGGAAGGTGTATGGAGGAAGATGACTGAATGCGCTCATGGGGTAAGAAGAGGGGCTGTTAAAGGTATTTCGTCTAAAGACGTTGCAAATTTGCAAAGACTTTTGGGGAAAATAAGGGAGAATCTGAATGGACAATTCGGGACTGAAAACTCTGTGTAGTCACAATAAGAAACGACACTATTTATTTTTGTGTACCGGAATCCCGATCTTTCACATAATTACTTTGTTCTTTATATGTGACAGGAGTCTGGCACAGGAACAAATGTTCAAAGCGCCTGTGGTTGTGTCGCGCATCATTCAAATGGATGTGCGTCAGCCGGTTAAAATGGTGGGGACGGTTTTCCCATTAAGGGAGAGTATAGTTGCCTGTGAGATAGAGGGATTAGTACTGGAATTTCCTGTCAAAAGGGGTGATTATGTTAAAAAAGGGCATATATTGGCAAATCTCAGGACAACATCCTTAGAAATACAACTTAAAGGCGCTAAAGCAGATGACCGCCTCGCCCTTATAGAATATGAACGTGCTAAGGAACTCTATGAAGGTGAAGCAATTTCCAATTCGGAATTAGATGAGTTTGAGGCTAAGTTAATCGCACAAGAAGCAAGGGTAGAAGGTATTGAGGACGACATTGGAAAGTGCACGATTACGGCGCCATTTGATGGCAGGATTACTGAAGAATATACCGAAGTGGGCCAATGGCTTCAAAAGGGAGACAGGGTTGTCTCCATGTTGCAGTCGGACTATGTGAAGGTAAGGGTTCCTGTTCCGGAGAAATACATTCAGTATATGAAGGTTGGTGATGAGAGCAATGTCAGTTTCTTCGCTTTGGGAGGCGTGACACAAACAGGCAATATAGTTCACATTGTGCCGCAGGCAGATGAGCGTGCCAGAACGTTTCCGGTTTTTGTTAAAATAGAAAATAAGGATGAGGTGATTAAGAGCGGCATGTTTGCAGAGGCAACCTTTGAAACAGGTTCTTTATTATCAGCAACAATGATCTTGAAGGATGGCATAGTAAGGCGTGGAGACATGGAATTTGTTTATCTGTCGGTAGATGGAAAGGCTGCGGAAGTCCCGGTTAAGACCGGCATTGCCCACAAAAATTTAATCCAGATTATAGGCGATGTAAAACCTGGAATTGATGTGATCGTAAGGGGCAATGAGAGGCTGCTCAATGGCCAGGACATCCAGGTGACCGGAAGGATGGATATCATTACAATTGAAGATTGACGATTTCAGAATTACGATTTAAAAAAGTTTTTATCTGTATGTATCTGTGGAAATCGGCGTCCTGTTAAATCTATGAAGATTATAGAATATTCAACAAACAATCCGGTAAAGGTGGCAGTAGGGTCTATATTTGTACTGCTCTTTGGCCTCCTTGCCTTGTTTCGCATTCCTGTCCAACTTATTCCCGATGTGGAAAAACCGCAAATAACTGTTGAAACTACCTGGATAGGTGCAAGCCCTGAAGAGGTTGAACAAGAGATAATTCATGAGCAGGAGGAGATGCTGAAGAGTGTCGAAAACCTGAGAAAATTAACATCCAAGAGCTTCAACAGCCGTGGGGAGATATTACTGGAATTTGTGGTTGGTACTGATAAAAGCGCTGCCCTTCTGGATGTAGCCAATAAACTGGACCAGGTGCAGGAGTATCCGGAGAATGTGGACGAGCCTGTTATAAGCGCCGTAAATACGGGAGACAGGCCTATTGCCTGGTTTACACTGCGGACGCTTCCTGGAAACAATATTGATATTAATGACCTGAGAGATTTTGCGGAGGATTATATTGAATCCAGGTTTGAGAGGGTGCCGGGAGTCGCCAACAGCAATATTCACGGCGGCGCAGAGAGGGAGATGCAGGTTATCATAGATCCTCATGCATTAGCCGGTTCTCAACTGACGATTTTAGACGTACGCAAGGCCCTCATTTCTACTAACAAAAATATAAGCGGTGGAGATATGGATGAGGGTAAGAACAGGTTTGTAGTGAGAACCCTGGGACAGTTTAAGTCTGTTGAGGAAATAGCGAACCTGGTCATTACAAAACGGGATGATATACCGGTATACATAAAAGACATAGCTGAAGTAAGACTTGGATACAAAAAACTCCAGGCATTTGTCAGGCAAAAGAATGAACCCTCAATTGCCGTAAATGCACAGAGGGAGGTTGGAGCTAATGTCCTGACGGTTATGGAAGGTTTAAGAGAGGCGTGCCGTGAGTTAAATGAAAATCTATTGAGAGACAGAGGCCTGGAGCTGGAACAGGTTTATGACGAAACAGATTATATAAAATCTTCAATAGGCCTGGTCAGGCAGAACGTAGTAGTCGGCGGTATTCTGGCCGTCATGGTACTCCTGTTATTCCTTAGAAGCTGGCGCAGCACACTCGTAATCGGCCTGGCTATACCTATCAGCGCTATAGGCACCTTTCTTATGATTTCACTCCTGGGACGTTCACTTAACGTGGTCAGTCTGGCAGGGATAGCCTTTGCCGTCGGAATGGTGGTTGACAACGCCATTGTGGTCATGGAAAATATTTACCGCCATTGGCAGTCCGGAGAAAATCCATTTGAGGCAACTTACAAAGGAACTACAGAAGTTTGGGGCGCTGTATTAGTTTCCACGCTGACCACCATAGGAGTCTTTATTCCCGTAATCCTTGTAGAACAGGAGGTTGGACAATTATTCAGGGATATAGCATTGGCAATAAGCTTTGCCGTAGGCCTGTCACTCATTGTTGCTATCACGGTAATACCAACTACGGCCGCCAGGATTCTTTCCCATAGGAAGGATAAGTTTACTGGAAACGGAGCTTCCTTAGACGACAGCAGCCGGCTGGTATCATTTGGACGCAATTTAACCGATAAGATTGTAGGAACCGTGGACTATTTAACGAATACCTTAACAAGGCGTTTAGTAACAATATTTGTGTTGATATTTATATCAATATTCCTTACATGGTGGATTATTCCGGAAATGGAGTACCTGCCGGAAGGCAACCGCAATATGATTCTGGCCATTATGCTGCCTCCGCCCGGATACAGCCTGGAGGAACAGAAGGCTATCGGATTGATCATTGAAAAGGAGCTGAGTCCTTACTGGCTTGCAAAAAAGGGAACCAGAGAGGCGGATTTGCTGGATGGGCCTCCAATAAAACATGGATTTTATGTTTCCCGCGGGAGGTCTGTCTTTATGGGCGTTTTATCGGCTGTGCCTGAAAGGGTTGCCGAGCTTATCCCTGTCCTTCAAAGAGTGTGTGGCAAGATTCCGGGGATGATAACGATAGTTCAGCAGGCAAGTCTGTTTGAGCAGGCATTAAGTGGGGGACGCACAATAGACATTGAACTTACAGGGCCGGATTTGAATCGTCTGGTTTATTATGGCGCTCAGGTGTTTGGTCAGGTAACGCAGGTGTTTCCGCCAGGCACACAGGCCCGTCCCATCCCAAGCCTTGAGCTTGGAAGCCCTGAGTTACATGTCAAGCTGCGAATGGAACATGCGGTCGAACTGGGATTAACGGCCTCTGACATAGGATATATTACCGACGCCCTTGTGGATGGTGCTTATGCCGGAGATTACTGGCACGAGGGCGACAAAATAGACCTTGTTATCTTTGGCCAGAGTAAATATATCGAACGAACTCAGGATCTGGAGCAGATATTCATTTTTACACCCTCAGGCGATTATGTGCCTTTGAGCACAGTGGCAGATATACAAGTGGGCGTGGGGCCTGAAGAGATAGATCACATAGAAAGGGAACGCTCTATAGTAATACAGGTAATACCACCGCGTACAATACCGCTGGAAAGAGCCATTGAAACAATAGATACACAAATAATTAAACCGATGACGGAGGAAGGCTTGCTGGGAGGTCTTTATAAGGCCAATCTGGCAGGCACAGCCGATAAACTACAAGAGGCGCGCATGTCATTGCAATGGAACTTTGTCCTGGCGATTGCTATTACCTACCTGTTAATGGCCGCCCTCTTTGAATCATTCTTCTATCCTATAGTCATCATGTTCAGCGTTCCCCTGGCTGCAGTTGGCGGGTTTGTGGGCCTTAGGGTTCTTAACCTGTTTACTTTGCAGGCAATGGATGTGCTCACCATGCTCGGCTTCGTTATCTTAATAGGCACGGTGGTAAACAATGCTATCCTGATTGTGCATCAGACCCTTAATAATATGCGGGAGGGTGGGATGGAATCCCGTCAGGCGCTTATAGAGAGTGTCAGGACACGCATCCGGCCAATATTCATGAGCGTGGCGACAACCGTATTTGGTATGTTGCCGTTGGTGTTATTCCCGGGAGCGGGGAGTGAACTTTATCGCGGCCTTGGCAGCGTGGTATTAGGAGGCCTTATAGTCTCTACTATCTTTACACTGCTTTTGATCCCTGCGGTATTCAGTCTGGTTATGGATATTAAAGGGCGGTTACGACACGAAAATGTAGTATAGTAACTACAACAAATTGTGAATACTCCCGTTTACTTATTTCTGTCATTAATCGCCAATATTCAATCTTCATTCCTGCTTCCTGAATTTTCAAATCATAAATCCCTGGCCCAGACCGCAGAGCGGATCGCACCAGGGCGGGCTGAGATCGTAATTCGTAAATTACAATAGTGTTCCTTCAAAGATAATGTCGTCTCCCTTTTTCATTGTCTTAAATGACAAAAACCTGATGGCGTCTTTGATTTTTTTTATATTGAGATCTCCTATAGCTTCCAGACCTTTTCCTATAATCTTTGGCGCTATCGGTATTATCATCTTGTCTACAAGATTTGCTTTAAGTAGAGATGTGACTATCTCAGAGCCGCCTTCTACCAGTACGGACGTAATCTCTCTCTTGCCAAGTTTTTTCAGGAGGCTTGAGAGGCTGACCATGCCGCTCCTGTCTTTATTCACTATCAATACTTCCACTCCAAGTTTCTTGACGGCTGTTACTTTTCCGGAAGGGGCATTGGATGTGGTGGCTATAATTGTCAGATGT
>Ga0155342_1059_pt5 | contig 32798 bp, 24 predicted proteins | sample RifCSPhighO2_02_FD_106310 | JGI IMG/M metagenome (GOLD analysis project Ga0155342, IMG submission 106310) | Planctomycetes bacterium RIFCSPHIGHO2_02_FULL_40_12 | reverse complement strand
AGATAAAGAATCAAGAGTACTTCAATCACACCGGCCACCCAGCCCAGAAAATAACAAATAAAAGAGGAAAAGGCTTTCTTTTTGTTATGACTGTAGAATTGGTATATATTTTTATCAAGATCTCTTAACCGGTCATTCCTTTCCTCTATATAACGTATCCTTATCCTGAATATTCGTAACAGTTTCAGCAGAAAAGCAAAAAGGCCATGTTTCTGGACAAATATAATGAACATTATTATGGGTATACCCGATAGTATAATTGCTATAGAACTTATCAGATGAGAACCTGTTACGTTTAATTTATACAGAAGGAAGATAACTCCAATCATTACAAAGATTATCTGCGATATAGCCATCATTGCCTTTGAAATTACTACCGATGCTATTCCATCTACCATTGATATGTTGTGTCTTTTAAGGAAATAAGCCTTTACAGGTTCTCCGGCAAAATATGCAGACGGTACAATCGTATTTACTGATTCGCCGGCAAGTCTTATTACGAGGAGGTTCTTGAAACTTGCTTTATCCTCTTTAAATGAATATTTCCATCCAAGTGTGTCGAGAATAAAAACAAGAAAGTAAGGTAAAAACAGGAGTGACATCTTCCACTTTAGAATACTGAGGTGATGATAAATAGTTGAAGGCCCGACTTTGTAAACTAGCGCAAAAAGTATGGCACATCCAACAATTAACAGTAATATCTTGATTTTTTGTTTGTTTATCACTAATTATCCTTATCTGAATTGTTCAAAAGAACCTATACCTTCAGTATGGTGGACATTGCCTACCATACATAAGTTTATTTGTAACATAATAACCTGTTTCTATCAATGTTTATGAAATATTCTGGGATGATTACGCCATTTTCAGAAGAAGAGTGAGTGGGAGTAGCTTAAAGCGTTCATTATGACTGCAGTTTAAACGGATATGGTTTTAAGCAGCCTGTAAAAAATTTCTCTGTACAACATAATATGCAAAGTTGACAGAGATGAACTCAGTTTCTCCGGTAGAAAAGCTTCATGTATGATAATCAGCGTTGATCTTTACGTATTCCTTTGATAGATCACACGTCCACAACGTAGCACTTTTGTTACCCTTTCCAAGGCATAACTGAATTGTGATCTCATTCTTCTTCATTTCACTGAGTAATTTCTTTGGGAAAGGCGTAACCGGCAAACCATTTTTATATATCATTATTTTGTTAACAGATAATTTTAATTTAGATTCGTCAAGAGGAATTCCAGCGTAACCCGCTGCCGAAACGATCCTTCCCCAATTAGGATCTTCGCCATTAATGGCGGTTTTTACTAATGGCGACTCTGCAATTGTCCGTGAGACCTTCTTTGCATCTGATGTTGATTTTGCTTCATTTATCTCTATCTGAATAAATTTTGTAGCGCCTTCACCATCCTTTACAATTGCCTTTGCCATGTTAAGGGTTACATAATCAAGCGCCTTCTGGAACAATGCAAGGTCAATCTTGTTTGAAGATGTTATGTTACGATTGTGTGCCATACCGTTTGCAAGAATAGCGACCATATCGCTTGTACTCATGTGGCCGTCCACGGTGATTTGGTTAAAAGAGCCATCTGTAGATTTTTTGATGCAGGATCTTAGAGTATTTAAAGAGATTGAGGCGTCGGTGGTGATAAAGCAGAACATTGTAGCCATTTTTGGTGAGATCATGCCGGAGCCTTTGGCTATTGCTCCGATGGTAACCTCTTTTCCGCCTATTTTTGTCTTAACGGCAATGGTTTTTGGTACGGTGTCGGTTGTCATTATGGCTTTTGAAATGTTTATTGAATGAGCGTTCTGATTTCCTAAGCGTGCAAAGGATTTGCTTATACCGGATTTTATCTTTGCCATTGGAAGGTGATGCCCGATTACGCCGGTAGAAGCGACTATCACTTCGTCCGGTTTGATGTTCAGGTGTCTGGATGTTAGCTGTGCCATTGTTTCAGCATCCTTATAACCCTTTTTACCGGTACATGCATTGGAGTTTCCACTGTTTACGACTATGGCATGTACGACGCCGTTCTGCACAACCTTTTTGCTGTATTTTATTGGGGCGGCGGCTATCCGGTTTGTAGTAAAAAGCGCAGCAACCTTGCACGGCTGTTCTGAGAAGATGATAGCGATGTCGTGGCTTTTAATATTTCTTTTTAAACCACAATGTACAGAACCGGCTTTGAAGCCCTTTGGAGCAATGACTCCTCCGTTAGTTACCTTAATCATAACATGAGATTAACCACTGGATTTAAGGAAGGAAAACAGCGGCGGATACAACCGTCGACCACAAGCCTTTTTTATCACCCTTTGCAGATTGGGTAGTGTTTCTGGATTTTACTATTTTACCGCTCATTCGATATGTTTCTTTACGTTCGTCGTAGTTCTTTTCAGGGTCAAATTCAATTCCTAATGTGCTGGCAAGCATAGTTGCCGCCAGGTCTTCCGCATAATCACCGGATATTTCGTCTGTTTCACCATTTGCATGATGCTCACTCAGGTATCCGTAATGGTCAGGTTCGGCAGGCACTGCTAAACCGACTGATGCAGATATCATTCTGTTAGGCTCATTGGTTGAATTAGTACTCATTACACAGAATACTATCTGGCCGGGCTGAATTTGTGTAACGCCTTGCGTCTTTGAGATAATCTTGCAATTTGGCGGGAAGATGCTTGACACGCAGACAAGATTGCATTTTTCTATACCGGCCTTTCGCAGGGCAAGCTCGAAAGACTGTAACTTCTCTTTATGTGTGCCTACTCCTTTTGTGAAGAACACCTTTTTTGGTACTGATTGCATTTCTATAATATCTTTAAATATTAAAATTAAAATAAATTAACACACGAGTAACATTACAAGTCATTAGGCTTGATAAATAAGCAAATTTTTAAGCAAATTGCAATATAATTTTGTTTTTTATTTTGTCAGGGACTTTCTCCTCTAGGTTTACGTTTTCAATTCTTTGCCCAGCTTTCTTTTCACAGACTGAACCTTACCTGCGATTCGGCCTGTCCTGCCTTTATGATCATCTATTGAGATTGTGGTTAATACCCGGTCTGAATCTTTTAGGATCTTTTTGTGGCATTTCTTTACGAGTCCCAATACATCGTCCCAGTCGCCCTCTAATATAGTACCCATGGCATGCAGTTTGTAATCTATTCCGCTTTCACTGACGATCTTTAATACTTCTGCCACCTGTGTACTCAAACTGTTTCCCTTGCCTATCGGCACAATACTGAAGTTTACGACCATTTGTTATCTCCTTTTTTACATTAAAATTTTGAATTGTACAGAAACATATTTGACTTTTATCTATATGGTATTAAAATGTCTTTTGATTTAAGCGGAAGTGGCGGAGCTGGCAGACGCGCCAGGTTGAGGGCCTGGTCCTCGCAAGGGGGTGGGGGTTCGAATCCCCCCTTCCGCATTTATCATTAACTTACTCTTTCAACAATTGCCTTTACAAGTCCTGGGATTGTATATTCATCAGCTTTTATAGAGACCTCGATGCCCATTTCTTCCGCAGTCTCGGTTGTTATTGGCCCAATGCTTGCAAACTGAACATTCTTTTTAAATGCAGATAGATTATCTTCGCCAACGATCTTGGCAAAGTTCCTCACTGTTGAAGAACTTGTGAAGGTCACGATGTCAACTGTTCCATCCTTTAGTCTGTCCAGAACAGTATTGTCTCCGTTAGTCGCAGTAACTGTTTTATAGGCAACTATATCTGCAACATCCGCTCCCATTTTCTGCAGTTCTTCAGGGAGGTAGCTTCGCGCAATATCGGCTCTGGGCATCAGGATTCGCTTTCCCTTGAGGTCTTCTATTTCTTTAAGCGTTTCTAGCACACTTTCAGCAACATATTTGGGCGGCTGGCAGTCTACTTTAAGATGAAACCCCTTTATCCTATCTGTCGTTGCAGGGCCTATGGAACATATCTTTACTCCCTTAAGATCCCTGACGTCTCTGCCCAGCTCAAATAATCTGTGAAAGAAACAATCGACGCCGTTTACACTGGTGAAGATAATCCAGTCAGTAGACTCTAATCTTCCCAACTCCTTGTCCAGAGGGGTGAAGTCGTCAGGGCTGGTTATTTTTATTGTAGGGAATTCCAGTACATTTGCGCCGAGATCGGTTAGTTTCTCTGAAAACTCACTTGCCTGGTCTCTGGAGCGGGTGACGACTACAGTTTTACCGAAAAGAGGCCTTGTTTCGAACCAGTTAAGCTGGTCTCTGAGATTTACAACTTCTCCTACTATCGTGATAGCAGGGGGTTTGATGTTTTTTGCCTTTTCTACAATATTTGAGAGTGTGCCTGTTACGGTTTTTTGCTTAGTAGTGGTTCCCCATCTGATTACAGCGACAGGCGTATCCTTGGAACGTCCGTGTTTGACAAGCTGGCTGACTATATTTGGAAGGTTCTTGATTCCCATATAGAATGTCAATGTGCCTAAACCGGTGCTTAATTTTTCCCAGTCTATATCGCTTTGGTCCTTTGTAGGGTCCTCATGACCTGTGATGAGTCCGAAAGTGGACGTATAAGAACGATGTGTCACCGGTATACCTGCGTAAGCAGGTGTAGCGATGGCCGCAGTTATTCCAGGGACAACCTCAAAAGGTATATTATTTTTCTTTAAAACGAGAGCCTCTTCTCCTCCTCTGCCAAATACATACGGATCCCCGCCTTTCAGCCTGGTTACAACCTTATTTTCCATGGCCTTGTCTACAAGCAGTTGATTGATGTCTTCCTGTTCCATCGTGTGCTGATTCCCTTTTTTCCCAACGTAGATTATTTCTGCATCGCTTCTGGCATTTTTTAACAGAGAATAGTTAACGAGATAGTCGTAAACAATGACATCGGCTTTTTTTATGCACTCAAGCCCTTTTACCGTAATTAATCCGGGGTCACCGGGGCCTGAACCTACAAGGTAAACAATATTTTCTTTCATAATTTTCTACCATTTCATCATTATAAATTTATTCTTTGCATTGCTTCTTTTACATATTCTACTACAGATTCATCCTGGTCGCCAACCGCCTGTATAAGCGCTTCTACTGCTTTTGTTCCTCCAATTTTACCAAGCGCCCAGGCCGCCATCTTTCTTACTTCAGGGTCATTGTCTCCAAGCGCCCATGATAGAGGTACTATTGCTTTCTCGTTTCCAATCCATCCAAGCACCATTGCAGACCTTTTGCGGGCAAATTTACTGACATCTCTCAGCGTTAAGATCAGGTATGGTACCGCATCGTCTCCAATCTCTATAAGAGCCCAACTGGCTCTTCTACGTGTACTTATCCCGTTAGCGCCTAATGAAGATATAAGGGCTTCAGTTCCGCCTTTCCCAATTCTTGCTAATGCCCATGCTGCTCTATCGCGTGCCCATGAAGCTTCGTATCCGGCATCAGCATTTAAGAGATCTTTAAGTTCATTTACGGCTCTCTTGTCACCTGTTTTCCCCAGGGCGCCGGCACAGCCTCCTTTGACCATCCAGCTGCTGTCATTTTTAAGTGCCTTTGTCAGTGCAAAAACAGAATCGGTATTTTCGATACTACTTAATGCCCTTGCGGCATCATATCTGACAAAAGGGTCATTATCATTTAACAATATTTCCTTTAATACCGGAACAGCCTGCTTGTCTCCAATCATTTTGAGCGCCAGTATAATTTCTCTCTTCAATTCCGGGTCTGCAGATTCCAATTGTATAATAAGCGGGCCTACTGCGCTTTTGTTTTTGGCAAGGCCCAGGGCCCACGCAATGTTTCTTTGAACCAGACTGGCGGAAAGGAAGCGGTCGTCCTCCTTTTTTTCTTCCCTTTTAATGGCTGACATTATCTTTTTGAAAGGGTCGAAACGTTTAAGAGATTTCTTGTAAGTTAGAAGTTCGATTAATGGCGGTATAGAGAGTTCTTGTGGCAAGGTGCTTAACACAAACGCCGCCATTCTTGACCTGTCAGGAGATCCCTGTGTAATTGCATCGATGAGGGCTTCAATTTGTCCTGTATTGCCGTCTATATTCGGTTCTGACCCTTTTTTTATTTCGGCTTTCCCTGGTTCAGTTGTAGTCCTATAATGCAGGATATCTATTGCAACGCTTGGGTAGTCAGTCAGGATAACGTCAACACCATTAACCAATCCTTCTTTCATTTTATCTCTATTATCCGTGCCCAACAGACTCGTTCCGACATGATTATGCTTTTTGTGGACAATGTCTATTACATCGTTAGTTAATTCATTTGGTGGTATAAATACCAACTCTGCTCCCTGGATGCCAATGTCTTTATTACGAATTTTGTCTAATATTCCGCTAAAATAAATCTGATTTATCATGTCGAACTCGTTAATAAGAGACAGTGTTTTCTGTTCAATACCGTGCTCTTTAATATTTAGAATGATTTTGATATTTCTTTCTTTAGCAAATCGCAGGACATCTGACAGAAGCGGCACTCTTTCTCCAGCGAATTCTTCTCCCTTCCATGAACCTGCATCGTACTGTCTTATTTCATCATATAATAATTTATTGACGTAACCCTTGCCGTCAGTTGTACGGTCAATTGTGTCATCATGCATTAAGATTAATCTATCATCTTTTGTTCTCCTTACATCTACTTCTAAGCCGCCTACACCTATATTTAGCGCCTTTTCAAAGGCAGCAAATGTATTTTCGGGGGCATCTTCTAATGAACCGTGCTGTGCTATAACCACAATGGTTTTGGATAATTCTGCGGGAATGGTTATTCTTAAATGCATTATAAAAACTATTATAGTTATGAAAATTATGCGAGGTAATTTATTTTTCATCTTCATTTTATTATAACACTCAGAAGATTTTCCAGTGTGGCTTACCTTCCCAGTGTACTCTTTTCGAATTTATATCAAAATAAATCTTTTCAGAAAAAGTTCGGGCGCCTGACCGCCTTAATTCAGCCAGAGGGTTTCCTGTAAGTACTGCCAGGCCTTCCGTGAGGTCCCATACAAGCAAAGTTCCCAGTCCTTCTGTATTATCCAAATCCGGACTTGCAATATAAACATTTCCAAATGCAGTGATTTTTCTTATCCTGTCTTTGTCATTGAAAAAAACGTCCAGTCTGTCACAATCAAGCTTTTCTTCCCCTTTATTGACTTTAACCATTTCATAGAAGTTTGCCATCTGATTACTGCCGTTATAGATCATCTCTTTATTCCAATCAATTTCAATGAACTCGAAAACTTTGTCTTCTTTTTCTGAGTGGGATTTAGCTAACAGATTTCCTTTTCCTTCAGCAAATACTTTATTTTCGGCTTCCGAGAAAATGATTTTTGGCGCTGATATCTGCTTGTCGCCATCACTTACTGAGGCCATCGGGCTTCCGAATAACTCGATGTAATTTTTTGTAGAAGTCCATACAAGTTTCTCTCCGCGTGCTTCTCTGAATGAATCATCCTTTCTTTCGATCAGGTGTATGTTCTTTGTGGCTTCCATTTGCTCCAATGTGTCATTCTCATCATCGAATGTTACTAACAGCTTCCCACAGTATAGTGTAGTCTTTCCTTTATTTACCACAACATCATCTTCAAAAATAGCCTGATTTGTGTTCTGATGGAAAGACATTTTCCCCTTCCAGTTTATTGTGATGTTTTCATAGGTTGTGCCTTTATCGGAAGATGCAAAGATTATTTTTGTTTCTTTAATAGCATCCTTTTTCTCGCTCTTTAGGTTGACTATGGTGGTTAATTGTCCGCTTACCGGAACATCCATTCTGCCGTGAGTTTTAGAGAACTCAATCCTGGATGCAGTTATTGATACCCTGTCATCGAAGAATTCAGCTACTGGATCATCTTCCAGTATCGCGATTTCTTTTTCTGAATCCCATGTCAGTTTTTCACCTTTTGCATTTCTTGCGCCATCTGATGCCAGCACATTTCCACTTGCTATTACCTTTTTTAAGCTTTCTAACTCCGAGTCAAAAGGCACTGATAATTTATCGGCAAAAATAGTGGATTTACCTTTTGAAATACGCACGTTATCATGAAATGTGGCAAGTTTATTTTTATTTTCAAAGACCAGTTCTCCGCTGGCTCGTATAAATATGGTTTCTGCAATATTTCTATTTGCAACGGTTCCTTTATCGGAAAATAAGAATAAATCGTCTCTATCACTTTCTATCTCCATTTCCGGGTCATTCTTTATCGATGCTTTTGAGTCAGATAAACTAATTTCAAAACCAGTTCCGGTAATCTTCATCTGTTCCCCTTTGACTGTAACCGAACCGTCTGAATTAATTATTTTTTTATCAGGTAAGTACTTTAAATCGACTGTATATAGTTTAAGCTTTTCTCCTAATCTGGTTATTACATTACCATAAAGAAATCCCTTATTAGTAGTCTTGTCTATTTCTCCGAAATCTGAAGTTATAACAACGTCTCTTGGTTGGTTGTTATTATTTTCACTGCCATTCTTATTTGTGCTTATAAACTCGATTTCCGGTTTTGTAATTCTATAGATTGTACTATCAAGAAAGACGGTATAGGCGCCTCTAATTACGGAAACTTCCCTGCCATTTTCATCATAGCTTGGTAAATAAAGTCCGTAAATTTCCTGAGTAATGTCTTTTGTGTCAGGTACTTGAGTTAGTCTCTGCTTTCTTTTAGAGTCTTCATCTATAATTTCCTTTAACATGGGATTTTCTTCTCTCTTAATATAAGATGTATATCTAAACAAACCTGAGATTGATAATGCTAAAATTAACAAACAAATTATTATAATTCCCAAATAAACGAGTCGTCTTCTTTTTATAGTGAAAGCCATTATATATGAATTTAATATTCTAGTAATATCTTGAGATTATGGTGTCCCATTTGCCCTGTGATTTCAGGATTTTTTCTGTTACTTCACGTATAGCGCCATATCCACCGTGTGCATTGGTTACATAGGAGACGGTTTCCTTTACCTCTGATGGAGCGTTCGGTACGGCAACTGAGAAACCAACTTTTCTCAGGATAGGCAGATCAATAAAGTCGTCGCCAATATAACAAATTTCATTATCTTTTATTCTGTGTTTCTTGAGAATCTTTTCATAAGCTTCTAACTTGTTATGTATGCCAAGGTATACGTCTCCCATGCAAAGTTCTTTGGCTCGAAGCTCAACGACCTTGCTTTCTCTTCCACTGATAATAGCAGTCTTTATACCTGCACGATGCAAATATGTAATGGCAGTACCATCTTGTACATAAAAAGCTTTTGATTCGATTCCGTTTGCATCTAATATGATTTTGCCATCTGTAAGAACTCCATCCACATCAATAATAACCATTTTCACATTATTCAACACTTATATCTCCGTTATGAGAAAAAAATAGATACCTTAATATGTGATCTTGTAAGGTTTTCAGCTTAAATAAAATGGTACATAGTTTAGAGGCCAAGAATTATGATTTTCTATGAAGGAAATCCGTAATTTACTAACATTTAGGTTTGGGCAGTCTTAGTTTGAATTACATTAATAAATTAGTTTCCTGTGTCAAGCAAATCCTGTACGTCAATTATTCCGATGGGAGTGTTGTTATTGTCTACAACAGGAAGCTGGTCAATTTTGTTTTCTCTCAATATTTTGTATGCCTCTGATGCAAGGCAGCCGGTTGTGATGAATTTCGGGTTTTTTGTCATAACATCTTTGATAGCATTATTGAGAAAGGAAGTACCTTTGTGAAGGTTTCTTCTAAGGTCGCCATCCGTAAAAAACCCAACCAGTTTGTTGTTTAAGTCAATTATGTTCACGGCTCCCGGGTTACCCTTTGTGTCGGTCATAATTTTGAGTGCGTCTGCGACAGTCGTATCTTCATTAGCTACCGGATTTTCTTTACCTTTCCGCATTATTGCATCGACAGGGAGAAGCTTCCTCCCAATCTCGCCGCCCGGGTGATAAAAGGCGTATTCTTCTTTACTCAGGTTTCTTTTCTTGAATACCGTTAAAGCCAACGCATCACCCAATGCAAGCATGGTTGTAGAACTTGCAGTAGGAGCAAGGCCTAACGGGCAGGCTTCATCAATATTGCCTATAAATAAGACTATGTCGCTGTACGTTGCCAGGTTGGATTTATTGTTGCCTGTTATTGCAATAATCTTTGCGCCGATTTTCTTTAGAAATGGTATAAGTTGAATTATTTCAGTTTCGCCGCTGTTTGAAAGAGCTAAAACCACATCTTCTGCAACTACCCTTCCAAGATCGCCATGTTTTGCTTCAGAAGAATGCAGCCAATGTGAAGGAGTGCCCGTACTGGCTAATGTGGCCGAAATCTTCTGACCTATAATGCCTGCTTTACCAATCCCTGTTACGACAATCCTTCCTCTGCAATTAATGACTAAATCAACCGCTTTCTGAAAGTTGTCGTCAATATGGTGTATAAGGTTTTTGACTGCATTTGCCTCTGTCTTTATTACGTTTTTACCGTATTCTACGTCTGTTAAAGTTGTTTTCATAATTGGGTTGTGAGAAACGAATACTAATTATAAATACTGCTGTATTATATGCATAAGTAATTTTTATTCAAGTTAAACTTTGCTTGACATACTATGTGAAGCGTGATAATATGTCGGCTTTACTACACGAAACGAATTAGAATGCATGGGTTTTGATCCTAAAAGTATACTTCTTTTTGCAATCGCAATATTATATGCCCTGACTATTCACGAATTCTTTCATGCCTGGACTGCCAACAAATTAGGTGATCCAACGGCCAGAATACAGGGGCGTCTTACCCTTAATCCGATAGCGCATCTTGACCCTGTCGGGACAATTTGTTTTATTATAGCTCATTTTGGTTGGGGAAAGCCGGTGCCAGTAAACCCCGGTTATTTTAAACATCCCAGGCGTGATGATGTGATTGTTTCTGCTGCAGGGCCTGTTTCGAATTTTGTTTCGGCCTTCTTTTTTGGTTTAATGTTTCAAATATTGCTCAAATTTGGAGTAGATGCAAGTTATCTTGTAAACGATTTACGAAACTTACTGTTGACGGCAATACAGATAAACTTAATATTAGCTATCTTTAATTTTATACCGCTTTATCCGTTGGATGGTTCACATATTTTGAAGGGATTTTTACCTCGCAGTATGCTTCCAGGGTATGAAAACGTAAGCAGATATAGTCCGTTCATTTTACTTGGGTTAATATTGCTTGGTAATTTTGCTCATATACCAATACTATCTTACATTATCTGGCCACCGACAATTTTCTTTTTTAAAATATTTTCTGGTTTATAATGGCTATTAAATTAGGTCAAATGCAAACAGAATATAAAATTGATCTTGATATTTACAACGGACCGTTGGATCTGCTTCTTTATTTAATTCGCAGAGAAGAGGTTGGTATATATGATATACCAATTGCGAAGATCACCGATCAATATATGTTGTATCTGGATGAATTACAAAGCGTAGATATCGGATTGGCTGGAGATTTTCTTGTTATGGCTTCAACCTTAATGTATATAAAATCTCAAACACTTTTGCCACGTACTGAAATAGTTGATGGTGAAGATGAAGAAGACCCGAGACTGGAGTTGGTAAAACAGCTCCTGGAATACAAAAGATACAAAGAAGCGACTTCAACAATGACAAGGTTGTCAGAGGAGAGGAGTCAGAGATTTTCAAGGCCGGAGGAGAGGCTGATAGATGATGAAGAGGGAGATGAGAAATTGCATTTGGATGAGATAGATGTGTGGAAACTTGCGCAATTTTTCTCAACCTTTATGAAGCAGACCATGGGAGATGTGATTACGAAAATTGTATATGACGATACTCCGGTACGCGTATATATGGATAAGGTCATAAACAGCTTAATTAATGCTTATGCAATTTCATTTAAGGAGTTACTTTATAACAGCAATGGCAAGGTAGAGATTATAGGGATTTTTCTCGCTTTACTTGAGTTAGTGCGCCTGAAAAAGATTAAACTTGAGCAATTCCGGGATTTTGACGAGATTAGAATAACTTCAAATGGAAATTAGCTCATTTCATTTGCTAATTTCTTGGTTTTGCGTAGCAAAACGCCATAAATTGGCAACTGAAAGGAGCTAATTTATTATGATTGATAAAGAACTGTTAGAGATACTCGCTTGCCCGCTTTGTAAGACGGAAGTTAAACTTGAAGGCGACAGGATAGTTTGCACTAATTGTGGGAGGCGGTACCCGGTAAAAGACGATATTCCCGTAATGTTAATTGACGAGGCAGAGTTACCAGCAGAAGACAAGGAATGAACTGATTTCATGTAGATTGTTTCTTAAGGAAATAGCAGTGGATAGATTGGTACGTGGTTATTTTTCATTTTGGGGAATATTATACATTTTATATAATTTGTTTCTGTATTCAATCAGGTATAAGTATTTTCCTGCCTCATTTATCCTGAAATAACATTCACTCCTGTATACAATCGACTTTTTGTGGGACCGGAATTGAGTGATTTAGACGTAATTAATTATATTAGACCACCATATTTTATAAAATATTTCTTTATTCAAGGAAGTTTGGGGAACAAGTGAATGGATAAGAAAGCGTTACTGGCTTTTGTCCTTTGTGGAATTATAATGCTTTATTTCTTTAATACGATGCAGCCGCCTCAGCATCCTGGTGAGGAAGGTGCGGAAAAAGTTGCAGAAGAAACTATTGAGGAAGAAGTAACTACAGGGGTAGAAGAACAAAAGATTGAGAAAGCGGAGAAGATTGAAAGGGTTGAGAAAATTGTTCAAGAGGATATAGATTTGCAGGATTACATCTTGATACAAAATGATGTGATGAAGACAATATGGACTAATGAAGGCGCAGCATTAAAATCTGTAATATTACCAGAATTCAAGAACCCGGAAAGGACTCAGGTTTTAGAGTTGCTTAAACCGGCAAAAACAGATTCACTGCCATTAAGTATGAAATTGACTGAGGATGGAAGGTATCAATTAAAAACCCGTAGATATAAGGTGGTTGAGAGGGCGTCTGACAGGGTTGCTTTTACTACCCTTTTAGAGAATGGTATTCAAATAACGAAGGACATATCTTTGAAGAGCGGGAAATATTATTTTGATGTCGCCATAACTCTTCAAAACACTACAGATTCTGAGGTTTTGGCATCATATTCAATAACGGCATCTAATGGTATATATCCGGAAGCAGACAAGATTTCCGGTCTTGCATCAATAGCCGGAGTAGATGTAGGAAAAGGCAAGACGAAGATCGTACATACAGCGGTTAAGGACATGCCGTATAAAAACGAATCTGTAGGTATTTCTTTGGCCGGGTCTACTAATAAATATTTTGCGGTTGTCTTAAAATCTTCGACAAACAATAGAATAGCAACTACAACAACTGAGTCAGTTGAAAATACAGATCCACGTTATAAGGATGATTTTATTGTAAATCTCCAGGCAAAAAGAGTCGCTATACCGGCACAGGGTGAAAGCCGGCATGATTACATTTTTTATCTCGGTCCTAAGAAGAAAGAGGCTTTAACTCAGTGCGAAGGCCTTTTAGCGATTCTAGATTATGATTATGGTATGACAAGGTCTATATGTAAGATACTTGTAAAGGTATTGAATACATTTTATGGGTTTATTCCCAATTATGGAGTTTCCATACTTCTGCTCACCTTTCTGGTAAAACTGGTACTTTTCCCTTTGACCAGGAAAAGCCAGATGTCTATGGTCAGGATGCAGCAACTGCAACCCCTTATCAGCCAGTTAAAAGAAAAACATAAAGGCGATAAACAAAAGATGGGGCAGGAGCAAATGAAGCTGTTTAAGCAACATGGGGTAAATCCCATGAGCGGCTGCTTCCCGATCATGCTTCAAATGCCGGTATTCTTTGCCTTATTCAGGACACTTCAATCTTCCTTTGAAATGAGACAGGCGCCTTTTGTATCGTGGATTGGTGATCTGTCAGCGCCTGATAAATTATTACAACTGCCATTCGCCATACCGTTTCTTGGGGAATGGTTTAACATCTTACCAATAATAATGGGTATTGCATCATTTGTACAAATGAAACTGACTCCAAAAACAACTACAGGAGATGATCCTCAGGCAAAGATGCAGCAGAAAATGATGCAGATGATGCCCCTCATCTTTCCTTTCATACTTTACAGCTTTCCTTCAGGGCTTACCCTTTACTGGACTACCAGTACGCTGATTAGTATAGGGGAACAAATATTAATTAGAAGAAGTGTTAAGAAGCTTGATATCTATTACAAAGGAAAGAGGGTAATTGAGGGTAAGGTAAAGGTAAAATAAGATTCACTTCTGTGTAGATAAACGGAAATCATGTCCTTCAGTCTTAACGACAGCATATTAGCAATCTCCACGCCTTCCGGCAGATCTCTCAGGGCGATTATCAGACTTAGTGGCAAAGATGTGTTTGACTGTTTAAGTAGCGCCTTTGTGCCAGATGATGGTTGGAAGGTTACGAGTGAAAAAGGTTTTAGTTCCTGTCAAGGCCGCATTTATCTTGAAAGCGAAAAAATCAGGATTCCCGCCTGTATTTACATTATGAAGTCCCCAAATTCATATACGAGGGAAGATATTGTAGAAATTCATACCTTTGGCTCGCCTCCACTGCTTGAAATGCTTATGGAAAAACTGCTTTCCCCGAGAAGAGAGAAAGTTTGCAGAGAAAATAATGAAAAACCGGCAAGGAGCATTCGGATTGCGGAGCCTGGTGAATTTACCAAAAGGGCATTCCTTAATGGGAGAATAAGTCTTGCCGAGGCGGAATCGGTATTACACATAATACGTTCACAAACAGATTCGGAGTTGTTAATGGCCGTTTCAAATCTGAAGGGGAGGTTTACTGATCTCATGAATAACATTCAGGAGGAATTGGTGAAACTTTGCGCCAGGATAGAGGCCGCTATAGATTTTCTCGATCAGGACATTGAACTAATCTCGCTTGATGAAATAAAAAAACAACTTGGGTATATAAAAGAGAAATTATGTATGCTTGCCGGAAGTGGACAAAAACCGAGGGTCTCTCATTATGGCGTAAAAACGGTTTTAATTGGCTGGCCGAATGCCGGAAAGTCAAGTTTGTTTAATAAGCTATTAAACCGTTCAAGGGCGATAGTAACACAGGTACGCGGTACGACCAGAGACACGTTAGAAGCTGACGTGGATTTAGAAGGAATAAATTTCAGAATTATAGATACCGCAGGAATTACTTATGGGAAAGGCGAATTGGAGTCTGTCATTGAGCAAAGAACATACGGTTCTATAGATGCTGCCCAAATCGTTTTATATGTTATAGACGGGTGCATGAATCTCTCCAGTGAGCAGATAAAATTTTTTGATTCTATAACCACAAGGAACAAGATAATAATAATTAATAAAAATGACTTGCAGAAAAAGAGTTGTTACGAAGATTTGTCCTCAAAGATGAAGACCTTCCCTGTAGTCAAAACATCTGTGCTTACAGGTGAGGGATTGGATAAATTAAAAAAGATAATGGTCTCCACTGTTTTTGGAAATAACATTGATATTTCTGCGTCAGATGTGGTTTTTACAATGAGGCAGAAAGATGTGCTCAACAGGGCGCTTGATATTTTAGAGCAAACATCGGATTCATTAATTGAAGGGATAGGCCACGAGCTTGTGGCGATAGATTTGAGAAAGGCATTGGATACTATTGGTGAGATTACCGGGGAGGTATTAACGGATGATATTTTGGACAGAATATTTTCAGAATTCTGTATCGGAAAATAAACTTGTTGATTCCTGGAAATCTACTTGACATTCTATATGTTGTATGTTAGTTTACGCAACATCCAATATATTGAGTCGCAAAGTTATTTTTGCGTAAGTCATTTTTTTATACTATGCCACTATGAAATGCTTATTCTGCAGGGTTGACAGCGATAAGGTTATTAATTCAAGAGCGTCAACGGATGGATTGAGTGTAAAACGAAGGCGGGAATGTTTAAATTGTGGCAGGCGGTTTACAACATACGAGAGGGTTGAAGAAAGCCCTGTAAGGGTGATAAAGAAAGACGGCAGCAGGATTAATTTTGATCGCAATAAGATATTGTCAGGATTACGCAAAGCGTGTGAAAAAAGACCTGTATCAACTGACACACTTGAAAACATTGTGTCTGAGATAGAAAGTGTGATATACGACAAGTTTGAGAGGGAGGTAGCAACATCGTCTATCGGCGAGCTTGTTATGCAGCATCTCAGGGTTTTGGATAAGGTTGCTTATGTCAGGTTCGCATCGGTCTATAGAGAATTTAAAGATATAAACGAATTTATTAACGAGTTGAAACCTTTAATGCCTTCAACTAAAAAAACAAAACAAAAAAAGACAGGAAAGAATGGAGGGTAATAATACGATGACAATTGAAACAATTCAAAAGCGTGACGGTAGAATGGTCGCATTTGATGAAAGCAAGATAGCCGATGCTATTTTTAAGGCGGCAAAAGCTGTTGGTGGAGCGGACCGGTCTATTGCTGCAGAGCTTGCAAGTGTTGTTACTCATTTTTTACAGAAAAGATTTGATAATATAATTCCTGGCATAGAGGATATTCAGGATTTAGTTGAAGAGATTTTAATCAAAAATGGACATGCAAAGACAGCGAAAGCTTACATACTGTACAGAGAAGATAGGGCAAAGGTACGTAAATCGCTCAGTGTCAGAAAACAAGTCACCAAGAGCGGTGATACAACCGATGTGGCGTTAATGGTTGATCTTGTATCCAAAGATGAATCATTTCCCTGGGACAAGAGAAAAATTGCAATGGCCCTGGAGAAAGAGGCGGAATTGTCAGAAGTTGTAGCTCGGGAAGTTGCTAGTGTCGTTGAGGGCCGCATTTTCGCTTCCGGCCTGAATCGAATAACCACGTCATTGATTCGTGAGTTAGTTGATAACGAGCTTTTTGAAAGAGGCTACAATGCAAAGCTTGAAAAACAGACCAGTATAGGCATGCCAAAGTTTGATATCGAACAGCTTATATATTCAAAAGTTAAAGAAAACAGCAATATAGCCGCAAATAATCCGGAAGCCATTAACCTTGCCGTTGCTGAGAATACTATGAAACAATACGCCCTACAGGAAGTCTTTTCTAAAGACGTTGCAGAGGCGCATACATCCGGGATGGTTCATATTCACGACCTTGGGTATCCAACCAGGGTATATTGTTCGTCTCATTCGCTGGAGTATCTGAAAAAATATGGATTAGAGCTGGAAAATCTGGATACATCTTCCGGGCCTGCTAAACATGCCAGAACACTTACCGGTCATTTAAATACATTTCTTGCCTCGATGCAGGCTTATTATGCCGGAGCTTTAGGGATAGGTTACATAAACATTATGTATGCTCCATATGTAGAACATATGTGCTATGATGAAATGAAGCAGGAGGCACAACACTTAATCTTCAGCGGTTCACAAAGCGCTTTCTCTCGCGGGGGACAGACATTATTTCTGGATTTCAATATACACACAGGTATACCAAATTATCTGAAAAAGATACAGGCTATTGGCCCGGGTGGAAAACCTACAGGCAGGCCGTATGGAGAATATGAATTGGCTTCACAGCGGTTTACAAAGGCCATGCTTGATGTCTGGCGTGAGGGTGATTGCCACGGGCATGTATTTGCATTTCCTAAATGTGATTTACATATAAGCCACGATACATACAAAGATCCCAAACAATATGAACTTTTGGAGTATGCGGCTCAGATTGCCAGTGAAAACGGGGTGCCGTATTTTGTCTTTGATAGGGATGAAATTACCCTGTCAGCATGTTGTCGACTGCGTACGACTATATCAGATAATTATATGATCGACCATCCGGAGAGTATGAGATTTTGTGGTTTCCAGAATATAACTGTAAGCCTTCCTCAGGCTGCTTACAGGGCCGGCAGAGGGAACCTTGATAACCTTTATAAGGAGATTGATAAGGGTATAGATATTGCCGTCAAGGCCCATTTACAGAAAAAGAAATTCATTACCAGGCTGATGTCAGGCCCTGAAATGCCGTTGTGGGAAATCGGCAAGACGGCAAAAGATGGCAGGCCATATGTAGATCTGGAAGCGGCGACTTACATCGTCGGTATTATAGGCCTGAATGAATGTCTGCAATATATGATTGGTAAGGAATTACATGAAGATGAAGAAGCCCTCAAGCTCGGCTTGCGCATTATCTCTCATATGTATTTCAAGGTAAAGGAAGAGGGGAAGAAACACAAACTGAAGTTCTCGCTTGAAGAATCTCCTGCGGAAAGTGCAAGTCGAAGGCTTGCCAAGATTGATGTCAGAAATTTTAAGGAAGCTGTAGCCCTGGTTAAAGGCCACATAGGAAGAGACGAATTTTACTATACAAACAGTGTTCATTTACGTCCTGATGCGCCTGTGGATATGGTTAAGAGAATAGAGGTTCAGAGTATGTTCCATAGTATGATTGAATCCGGCGCTATAATACATGCATTTGTAGGCGAAGAGAGGCCTCCGGCCTCCAGTATTATGAAACTGGTTAAACGGACTTTTGAAAATACACAGGCGGCACAGCTAACCATATCGCCTGAGTTCACTATTTGTAACCAGTGTAACCGTGTTATTCAAAGATTGGTGGATGTGTGCGCTTACTGTGATTCATCTAATATTTATGGAATAAGAAGGCGCGCATCACAAACCCGAATCAACAACTGGGACAGAACTAAGATGCATGAGTTAGTTGACAGGCACAAAGATAATTTTAAGGGTTCAAATAAAGGTTGTAAATAGCAACTGAAAGGAGCTAAATTCTGTCGATAACGATAAAGGGTTTTATAGAGAGTAGTTTAATAGAGTGGGAAGGGAATATTGTTGCTATTCTCTTCCTTCCTCATTGTAATTTGAGATGCCCATATTGTCATGCTACCCATTTGGTCAAGAAACCTAACGAGCTTGAGAGTATTCCGTTAGAGGTTGTAGAGAGAAGGATTGAAAAAAATAAGAGTTGGCTGGATGGTGTTGTTATTACTGGCGGAGAGCCGACGCTCCATGATGAAGTGGATTTGTTGATAAAAACCTTCAAAGATATGGGTTTAAAGGTCAGGATAGATTCGAATGGCACAAACCCTGATAAATTGGAGGATTTGATACAAAGTGAGTTGATTGACTGTGTGGCTATGGATATAAAAGCGCCTTTAAGAGAAGGGAAGTACGATGCGGCAAGTGGGGCATTGTGCAATTTGTCAGATATCGAAAGAAGTATAAAATTAATAATGGATAGTGGAATAGAATACGAATTTCGCACCACTGTCTGCCCCGCTTTTTTAGATAAGCCGGACATTGTCGAAATTGCGCAAAGCATAGCTGGAGCAATGAGATATACTTTGCAGACATTCAGGCCGACTAATTGTCTGGACAGTAAGATGTTTGATGTTGTTCCTTATAAAGAAGAAGAAATGAAAGATATTGCTGAGAGTGCTCGGCGGTTTGTCGAAAACTGTTACGTTAGAGGTGAAGAAATGAAGGCCTTGAGCTGTAATTGGTAACTCTTCGAATATTTTGGTCCCATTTGTGTCTGAAGGAGGTGATATAATATGGCGGTAAAAAAAGCTACAAAGAAGAGCACAGCTAAGAAAGCATGTGGTACAAAGAAGAACGCTACGGTAAAGAAGAAGGCCGTAGCAAAGAAAAAATAAGGTTTGCTCAGGCCTGTTGATTAAGACCTGGGTGTAGTTGGTTTTACGAATGTTACTAGCTAAAGGCGTTAAGAGTATGTAAATGCACAGTATTTTGATCTATATTTTACGGGACCGAATATTTTGAGAGAGTTTAATGGGGCGCCTCCGCAATGGGGGCGCTCTTTTTTTATAGGGGTGTAGTTAGTTATGCTGCTAAAAAAATTGGACTTATTTGGCTTTAAATCATTTTCAGACAGGACAAGTTTTGAGTTTGAAAGAGGCATTAACGGCATCGTTGGCCCTAATGGATGTGGCAAGAGTAATGTTGTAGACGCTTTTAAGTGGATACTAGGGGAGCAAAGCGCGAAATCATTAAGGGGCAGCGAAATGCTGGATGTCGTATTTAACGGTACCAACGCACGACCCGCTATGGGATATGCGGAAGCCTCGCTGACTTTTCTGAATGACAGAGATTTATTGCCGGTAGAATATGATGAGGTGTGCATTACAAGACGTCTTTATACCGCAGGAGAATCCGAGTATTTAATTAATAAGCAGCCTTGTCGCCTAAAGGATATTAAGGAACTGTTTTTAGGTACTGGAGTAGGGGGTGGGTGTTACTCACTTATTGAACAGGGAAAGGTAGATACGCTGCTGCAGGCCAATGCACAGGAAAGGCGTTTTGTTTTTGAAGAAGCTGCAGGTATCAGCAAATACAAAACTAAGAAAAGAGAAACTATGTTAAAGCTGGAAAAGGTTGAACAAAATCTTCTCCGCTTAAACGATATAATCGAAGAGGTGCAGAAACAACTTCGTTCTATAAAACTTCAAGCGGCGAAGGCTCACAAATATAAAGAGCGTATAACCAGATTGAAGGAATTAAGGATAAAGCTCTCTTTGAAGAAATATAAAATGTTTAAGGATGAAAAAGCAATTGCTCAGGAACAGATACAGCAGGCGGAGCATCGGTGCCAGGAGACGCTTTCTAACATTAAAAATATGGAGGCTGAAAGAGACAGTGTGCAAATTAATATTAACGAACTCGCCTCCAGTCTCGAACAGTCTCAGATAAATATGACAAATCTGAATGCGAAGATTGCAAGTACACACGATAGGATAGGATTTAACCACAAGACCATAGAGGATCTGAATATTCAAAGTGACAAATACGAGAAATATATTAATGTACTTAAAAATAAAATAGAAGAAGCAGAGGGTGGTATTTGTGATTTGAGTCAGGATTTAGAGAAAATACAGAAAGATTTATCAGAAGGAAATAGTAATTTGTCAATTAATGAAACGGAGTTAAAGCAGTATTTATATGAGTGTGACGCCCTCCAGCAGCAGATAGAAGAGAATAAAAAACAGGTAATAGATATGCTGCATAAAGGTTCCAGTCTTCAAAACGAGATAGGCAGTTTAAGTGCGGAGAGAGATACAATTGGCAACAGGAGGAACAAATTGCTAAAACGTCAGGAAGAGATATCATCAGAACTGGAACGTATAGAATATGAAAAGCAGGGTCTTGCGGAGCAAAGAGACAAATTATTAGGCAAGATCGAAAACCTTGAGGCCTGTTTGTCAGGGACTAACGAAAAAATAAAGGTTTTAAATGCCGGGATTCAATCTGTTGACAATGATATAAACAACCAACAACAATTGAAGAGTCGTAAGGAATCTCGTCTTGAAACCCTGGAAGACCTGGAGAAGCGTTTCGAAGGTGTGAGTTCTGGTGTGCAGGCTGTCTTGGAAGAATCCAAGAAGGATAATGGATTAATAAGCGGGATTCATGGAATGGTTGCTGATTTGATAAAGGTGGATGCCGCTTACGTATTTGCTATTGAGGCTGTTTTGGGTGATAGAGCACAAATAATCGTTGTTGATTCTATAAAGGAAATAATTCGTGCATTTGACTTTTTAAAAGAGCATGACAAGGGTTATGTCAGATTCCTCCCGCTCGAAGATATAAGGGTGGAGATATCTGAGACATCAATTGATTTAAATATTCCAGGCATTGTAGGAAGGGCAGTTGATTTGATAAAAAGCAAAGATGGCTTCAGTTCTTTTGTAGAATATATTTTTAAAGATACAATTGTTGTTGAGGATTTTGATACTGCACTGCGGCTTTCCGGCAATAGCAGTGGAGTAAAATGGTTTGTAACATTAAATGGAGAAGTAGTTGAGCCTGGCGGAACAATTCTTGTTGGTAAGGGCAACATGCAAATTGGGCTTATTTCCAGGAAGACTGAGCTGGAAAATATCAAACTGGAGCTTACAAGGATTGAAGAGGAAATTAAGGCATATGCAGACAGAAAGAGAATTAAGGGGAACGAGGTTGAAGATCTTGTTTGTAAAGCCGATGAGTTTAAAAGAGAGATAGATGCAGAGAATGTTGTTAAGGTGTCAAAGGAAAACAACCTTCAGAAAGAAGAGTTTAAGGTTGTTGAGCTTAGTGATGAAATTGACGTTAATGAGAGTGAAATCAATGAAATAAACGAACACATTGAAAATATAAACCTAAGAGAAAGGAAGCTTAGTAACGAGATAGCTATATTAAATGATCAGCGTAAAGTCCTGGAATACCATGTTGTGGTTTCAGACAATGAAAAGATACAAAAGGAAGCCAGTAGAGCAAATATACAGAATGAAATCACCGAACTTAAGGTTGCTATGGCACAAAAGGAAGAAAGAAAGGACAATATTAATACTTCTATTGGGAAATTAAAGAGGGAACTTCAGGGCAACAAGGAAGACCTTACATCAACTTATAGCGAGATTAAAAGTTGCCAGGAGAAGACTGTTGAAAGTGAGAAGGGAATAACAGATCTGAACAAGCTGCTTGAAGAGCTACAGGCAGAAAAGATTTCGCTGGAGAAAGATATCGTAAGCCTGAAAGAAAAGCAAAGTATTTGTAACGTGCAGTTAACTGAAACAAGCAGGCAAATAGATGAGTATAACGGAGAATATAAAACCCATGAGCAGGTAATAAATAATCTGCGGTTGAAGGAGAATGAATTTAAGATAAAAATAGCAGATTTAGAAGAAAGAATTCGTGATGACTATAAGGTTGAACTATCTGAATTCACTTTAGAGCATGGAGAGCAAGATAACGAGTTAATAGACTGGGAAAGTGTTCCCCTGGAAATTGATGAGTTAAAAGGAAAGATAGACAGGATGGGTAACGTTAATTTAGAAGCCATTAATGAGCAGACAGAGCTCGAAGCAAGAGAGGTGCATCTTATGGGCCAGATGGAAGACCTGCAAAAGGCTGAGAAGGCCTTAAAGGACATCATAAATAAGATAAACATTACAAGTCGGGAACTGTTTGAGAAGACATTTAATGAAGTAAGAATCCATTTCCATGAGTTATTTCGCAAACTGTTTGGCGGAGGCAGGGCAGATATTATCCTGGAAGAGGGTGTTGATATTTTAGATGCCGGCATTGACATAGTTGCTCAGCCTCCCGGGAAAGAACTCAAATCAATTATGCTTTTCTCTGGTGGTGAAAAGGTGATGACTACTATTGCGCTGTTATTTGCCATATTTCAATCCAAACCGAGTCCATTCTGTATACTTGATGAGGTTGATGCCGCCTTGGACGAAAACAATATTAACCGCTTTATTCAAATACTTAAGGAATTTGCAAAATATTCTCAATTTGTTATTATAACGCACAGTAAGCAAACTATGAGTATTGCAGATGTTCTTTACGGAGTTACTATGGAGGAAGCGGGAGTATCAAAGAAGATTTCTGTCAAATTTGAAGAGGCGGCGAGACAGGTTGCATAAGCAACACCATTTAAAGCATTTTTCCAGCCCCCCTGCCATTCTACTGGCAGGTAATCCATCATCCCCTTATCATTTCCTGTATAGAGGGGTTTTGTGCTCTTTCCACCACTACTTCCCATGCACAACAAGTGGTGGTAGGGGCGAACTGCTGTTCGCTCCTGCTTTAGCCTTGATGATGCAAGATTGAGAGACGTCTGCTTACGATAGGAGGAGCTTCTTATTGGCGATTTTAGTCTGCCCGAAGGGCATTAAATCCCTTTGGAGGGAAGGAAAGTGCGCCCTGAAGGAATCGAACCTTCGACCCACTGATTAAGAGTCAGTTGCTCTGCCGGCTGAGCTAAGGGCGCATTGCACTTTAATAGATTGGTCTCTAAGGTGACAATTTTCAGTCAAAAAAAGCAAGAAATTGTCACGAATATCTAACGCTGAATAACTAATATGAATAGTTTTGTAATCAATTTAAAATTAACAACTTACTATACATCCCTGCCCGACCCTTCCCTGCCAGTATGATGCCCGCCCGGATGAATCCGTTCGGACGGGTCGTGCTGGCGAATGGCATGAGCTAAGCTCAGCTTTGCAGACGGGGGGGGACAACATGTTGGTAGTTTAGGCGCTTTAAGCGCCTAAATTGAACACATGGCACGCCCGGCAGGACTCGAACCTGCAACCATTGGATTCGAAGTCCACTACTCTATCCAATTGAGCTACGGGCGCATTATTTTTGACTCAATATACTTACTTGAGCATTTTTTGTCAACTCATATATTAACTTTGAACGACCTGCCCACCTCGTAAGGGGGGATGGGGGTTGTTTTAAGAAATACTTAATCTAACATTCTCATGATTTTGTTTGAATTGTTTATGCGCTTGTTGATCAAAATAATTATTGCAATGCCTTTGGTTGGGTCTGTCCGACACGTTTTGTGGAGCGAAGTGAACTAATTTATAACTTGAACAATTTTACTTCAACAATTATTATATGAAAATATATGAAGTGGTATGCAATACATACACGTTCCAGGCACGAAAAACAGGTGGATTTGTTTTTAAGAGAAAGAGGGATAGAGACATTTCTTCCCCTTATCCATACACTCAGCAGAAGGAGGGACAGGAAGAAGTATGTTGATATACCACTATTCCCTGGATACCTGTTTGTTTGTACAGAGAAAGAGCGCCTGTATGATGTTAAATATACGAGAGGAGTGACAAGGATAATTGGTACTGATACGGACGCGCCAACACCTATACCGGATAAGCAGATTCTGGATATAAAGTCGATTATGGAAAGCGACGTTAAACTCGACCCGTTTCCATATCTTAAGAAGGGTAGAACAGTAAGAGTAAAGTCGGGGCCACTTAAGGGGTTAGAAGGAATCCTTGTTGAAAGAAAGGGTCATTACAAGCTTGTGATACGTATTGATCTTCTACAAAAAGGCGCTGCTGCCGAGGTATATATTTCTGATATAGAACCAATTTAGCGTCTTCTGACTGAATAATTGAGTTTCTTTAGATAATCAGTAGATAGATAGTAGAACAAACTACCAATGTTTACCACACATGCTTAATATAATGTGAAATCTTTTCATCCAGGCTAAAATGATTAACCTATTTCACCTTGTACAAGTAAGTTAATGATGGCAATACTGACTAAAGATCAGATTACTCAGTAAATTCTAAACTCAGCATTATCTAATGACAGTGAGTTGATTTTATAAAGAGAAACTTCTATAAATGAAATTATTAGTAACAGGTGCTGCGGGTTTCATAGGTTATCATCTATCCAGGCGCTTACTTGAGCAAGGTAATTGTGTGGTGGGGATTGACAACCTTAACGCATATTATGATATTAATCTGAAGAAAGCCAGATTACGTAAACTAGAAGGAGATTCAGGCTTTACCTTCTGTAAATTGGATTTGGTTGATAGAGAAGGAGTTGAAAAGATATTTGCAGAAAATAAGTTTGATTATGTTGTAAATATGGCGGCACAAGCAGGTGTAAGGTATTCTCTGACAAATCCTCATGCCTATATAGATTGTAACATTGTAGGGTTTCTAAATATACTGGAAGGGTGCAGACACAATGATATTAAGCATCTGGTCTTTGCTTCTTCAAGTTCTGTTTACGGGGCTAACACAAGGATGCCGTTTTCGGTGCATCATAATGTAGACCATCCCATATCCCTTTATGCCGCGACAAAAAAAGCAAATGAACTTATGGCCCATACTTATTCAAGTTTATTCAAATTGCCGTGTACGGGACTCAGATTTTTTACGGTCTATGGCCCACTGGGGCGTCCGGATATGGCTTTATTTCTATTTACCAAGGCAATATTGGAAGGCAAACCAATAGATGTGTTTAATCATGGCAAGATGAAAAGAGATTTTACATATGTGGATGATATTGCTGAAGGCATAGTCAGGTTGATTGATAAGATTCCTGAACCGGATTCCAGTTGGAATGGTAATAATCCTGATGCTGCATCAAGTTATGCTCCGTATAAATTATACAATATTGGAAATAACAATCCTGTTGAGCTTATGAAGTTTATTGAGGTTTTAGAGGATTGCCTGGGAAGAAAAGCCAGGAAGAATTTTTTGCCAATGCAACCGGGTGATATACTTGAGACATATGCGGATGTGGATGATCTTGCTAAGGATGTAGGCTTTAAGCCAAGTACACCGATTGAGGAAGGAATCAAGAAATTTGTGAAGTGGTATCGTGAGTATTACGGCTAAGGCGTAGTTTGTTAAACCCAGTTTTTCCTTAAATTGACAGTATTAAAAATCAGACCAAGGATTATTGACAAGAAAAGAGCGTTAGCCGGAATGTGCAGGTTAAAGTCTGCTAAACTGTGAATGAGTATGGCAAATACACCACAAACTCCACCCAGTGTAATCCCTTTAGCGTAAGGATCCCTTCTTTCAATCCATCTTAACAGGATTTTCCGAAGGAATAAAACAATGCCAGCCAGTACAATTAGAAACCCTATGAGACCAAGGTCTGAAAGGAGTTCAAGGTAGTCATTATGTGCATGTTCATAAAAAAAACGATCATCTAACGTTTTATATTTTCTGTAAATATACTGAAAGGTGCCGAACCCTGTTCCAAAAATGGGAAAGTCACTAAACATATTAAGAGTATCCACGTAAAGATTAATTCTAGTTGCAGTTGGTGAAGAGGGATCTGATAGCCTGTCCAAAATGGTGTCGTGACCAATCCATATCAAGACTGAGAAAGCTATCAGAACTGTTAAGACAAATGAGGATATTTTTAAACCTTTGTTATTACCAGTTGCTAATCTGCTGATAGCAACAATTATAAAGAAAACTGCTATGGAAAAAAGGAAAGCCAGGATTCCACCGCGTGATAAAGAGAAAAACAGAGCTAGAATCATAATCACAATAGCAAATACCAGCAAAAGATTAGCAAAAAGATGAGATTGGAAATCTGCTGCTTTGAAATACCGATTCCGGGACGAAAAAAGGCTTCTGAATCTGGAAATTAGCAAGCCAAGAGACAGGGGTATCACCATACAAATATAACCAGCAAAATGGTTTCGATTTATATAAGGGCCAAAAGGAAATTCACTATCGGACTCGACCAACCAGTATGTCTTAGTTGTTCCAGTAAGTTTTTGCATGATTCCCAATAAGGAAATAGAAAACCCCAGGCTTACTATTACAACGATGATACGATTGATTCTTATATCGGGAGTATTCGTTATAATTAGAAACATACCAATAAATATCAGAATGCTGAATAATTCCTTTTTTGAAGCATACGGATAAATGCTGATTGGCATCCAATTAGAATTAAAAACCGGTTTCTTTTGTATTGAAGATTTGTTGCTATAATCTTCTGATTTATTATTAGCTATTTCTGATACGGAGGAAGGCGAATGCTCAAAGCCTGCAGGAAATTGTTCCGATAACGAAGGCGCTATATCTGGCCATTCAGGTAATGTGTTTCTATATAAATCATACGTATTAGAGCTTACTACTTTTAGAAAACCCGGTGATAATGGTATAAGTTGGAACACTATCAACCCGATAAATAAGATAATTGGTATATTAAGTGGAGTTTTTGTAAGTCCGAATCTATTAATTACAAACGATGATTGATAATTATTTGATTGTGGCTTTAATGTAGTTGAGTTTTTTTTGATTTTAATAAAGATTAATTTGATTATGCATATTATTACCAAAAAGCAAATTATGAGTCCCATTGTGGTATAAGACCATGGGAGAACAGTACCCATAGCCAAAGGTGTAAAAACAATTAAGAGAATTATTCCGTATTCTATTATTCGATCAAATACAATCAACATGCTTCTTTCCACATTCTTGTTTTATCTGAAAGTTGGTATGTCACAAATTAAGTGTTCTTAATTATTCTTTCTTATGGCTTCACCCAATAAATCAATGGCTTCTTTGTGGTTGGGGTTTAAACTGATTATTGATTCATACTCTTCCATGGCCAAGTCGGATTGCCCGTTTGATTTATATATTTTAGCCAATTCTAAATGTGCATCTATATGTTTTGGGTTTAATTTCACTACTGCCTTAAAATCCTGTAATGCTAATCTTTGTTGCTTCAATCTATTATAGATTTCACCTGAGCAATAAAGGGCTTTGTAGTTATTTGTGTCTTCTTTAATAATATTATTCAAAAGGTTCCTTATTTCTGGTAGATTTTCCCAGAACAGAGCGCCGCCTCCATAAATAATGCCATTTAATACATTTACCGCTTCGTTGTAATTCCCTTTAATAAAATAACATTTAGCCATCATAATCTTATTGCCCGCAGCAATATATTTACCTATTGCATTATCAAGATCACATTTAATCAATGCCAGATCCGCTAAACTGTTGTATGCTGAAATGTTGAATGCTGCATCTGGTATAAGTGGTTTAAGTAAAATGGCTTTATTCCATTCTATTTGAGCTCTCTCAAGAAAAGAATGAATGCTTATGTTATTAATAAATTGGTTATCATAGTATTGAAGGCTTTTATTCATTTCATCGCATCTAAGAGGGCTTTCTAAATTAATTTCACTCTTTACAAGATTTATGCACCATCTTGCATAAAGACTATGAACAAAATAATCTGATTCTTGTAAAATAATTGCCTTCTCAAAACAGTTTATGGCCTCATTCGTTTCTCCATTGAGCCCAATATGCCATGCATAATGTGCCCAATGCCTTCCATCAGTAGGTTTAAATTTCAATGCTTTTTGAAAGGAATCTTTTGCTATGTCGTATAACTTATGCTTTTCATTTTCGCTTCTGACATTAGACATTTTATTAATGTAAGATTTACCAAGTTCAAAGATAACATCGGCATTTGAGGGAGAGATTCCAACACTTTTTCTCAAAAGGTAGATTTGTTTTTCAGGGATGAGCCTATTTTGCCTATTGTCATTCGAGATCCTTTGATACTCAAAGTAGCGCTTATGAGCTATATATTCTCTGATGATTGAAATGAATAAAAAGATTGAAATAATCAGGATCGAAGAAAGAACTAAAAACTCTGGAAGTAGATTAACACGTATTTTTGTCATTCGCACTTTGCAATAGAGATTTTCATGTATTCATACTTTCTTGTTTAAATTATGTAAAAGGATGCCATTGTGGCCTGACCGGGAGGTTCTAAGTATTATGTGTAGATATTTTTCCTTGAGATTCAGGGTTTTGAATGGTTTATTTTGCTCGCCATCTTACCTGCCCGAATAGGTACCCGTCCGAACGGCGTAGACGGGCGGGCAGGCGGGTCAATAATGTGGTCAAAGGTGTTGAGCAATTTTCGATAGGACTCATTAGATAAATGGTTTCATTTAATCGAAATTGAATTGCAGCGTTAAATATCTGATGAGGAAATTAAACATTTATTTCCTTCTTCTCCCTCTTTTCTCTCTTCCTCTTTTCTTTCGGAGGCTCAGCACCATAACCATAACCATATTTGTAATAATGGGAATAGTAATAGGAATAATAACCTCCTTTGGAAACATCCACTAAGTTCAAAATTATACCTAAAAGATCACTCTTACTGTTTTTGTATTGCAAGAGAGCCCTTCTGGTTAATTCTTTTGGTGTTTGTCCTGACTTGATTACAAACACAACACCGTCTACATTTCTTGATAGGACAACCGCATCAGTAACAGTCATTGTAGGAGGAGTATCGAAGATGATAATGTCAAACCTGTTACGTACATTATCGCAAAACTTTTCCATACTATGAGAACCTAATAACTCGGATGGATTTGGGGGTATTAGTCCGCATGTAATAATGTTAAGGTGTGGAATATTAACATGCTTAATAATAGATTCATAATCAATTTCTCCTATAAAATGATTACTTAATCCTGGTTTCAGATCAATGCCAAAAATCTTATGTTGTCTGGGCTTTCTAAAATCAGTATCCACAAGTAATGTCTTTTTGCCAGTTTGAGCAAATGCAATAGCAAGATTGGCAGCAATGAATGATTTGCCTTCTCCCTGTTTTGTGCTTGTAATTAACAGTGATTTATGTGGCGTATCGGTTGTGGACAACATTATACCTGTCCTGATATTTCGGATTGTTTCAGAAAAGACTGATTTTGGCGCTTCACTAGTCAATAGTTCTAAATTAGCATCTTTATTCTCCTTTGACTGTTTTGCTCTTTCAACCAGGCCCAGGAGTGTGACTCCCAAATAATTTTCTACGTCCTCAGTACTCTTTACTGTATTGTCAAGATAGTCTAAAAAGAATGCCAGGCCGATACCTAATGCCAATCCAATCATTACTCCCTTCATGATTTGCGAATTTCTGCTTGCTCCAATGGGTGTCCGAGGTTCCATTGCAGGGTCGAGAATACTAACATTGCTTGTCTGCAGATCTCCGGCAATATTACTTTCCTTCATTCTCTTTAGCAGTATATCATAAAAAGCTCTTTCACTGTCCGCTTCTCTTTGTAATCTGCGGTAAACTGTTATCTTCCTATTGAGGTCAAATACGACCAGTGACTGTTCATTATATGCTTTTTCATAGCTTTCTTCACTTGCTAACAACACGTTATAATCTGTTTCAACCTTTGTAATCAAACTTAATGTCTCAAGTTTTATCCTGTTTTCTATTTCTTTTAACTGTAAATCTATATTGGCAATATTAGGATGCTTTTCCCCATATTTTTCTGATAACATAGTTTTGTTTGCCTGCAAATCTGCATATTTCGCCTTTAAGTTATTTATTGAACCATCTTTTACAATTTCCGGGATTAATTTAGTTAGAGTGGGGTCTTTAGAATATTGCTTTATCTGATCGGACAGAGCTTTCAGCTTTACCTTTTCTATTTTGGTTTCTGTTAAATTTGATTTCAATCCTTCAAGCTTTTGTTCTATTATTCCAGCCGTTTCTCCAAGACCGACAATATTTTGCTTCTCTTTATATAAAATCAAAGCCTCTTCTGCCTCTTCCACCTTCAATTTTTTATCTACAAGTTGATCCTGGAGCCACTTAACAGCATCTTGTGATGCAGCAAACCTCAATTCCAAATGGGTCTCTAAAAATTTTTTAGCATGCATATTACACATTTTAGCCAGAGTTTCTGGATGAGTGCCTGTGAAACTTATTGAAATAATATCACTGTTCCCTGTCATTTGAACAGTTAACTTGGAAAGATAATTATTAATCAATGCGTCATCTACATCATATTTTACAGGAGTTTCAGGTTCTTGAGATTCTTTTCCAGGTTCTGGTTTCCTGACAGTTGGACTTGAATTCCCTCTTGTTAACTCTTTTATACTAAAAATATTAGCTTTTTTGACAGGATTAAACTCAGGGCTATCTTTGTAATCCATTGTACTTAGAACCTTTTGAGCAAGTGACCTACTCCGTAAGATTCTTTCATTGGTTGTAAAAGAAGAGCTATTATTGCCCTCAAATGAAAAAGCTTGAAATGTAAGTCCTTTTGGTGTGTTTTGCGTAATTATTACTTGCGTACTGGCTGTGTAATAAGGAATTTTTGTTAACTCTTTATACGTACTGTATGTACCCGAAATCACTAAAAAAGCGATAATTATCCACTTACGCCTCAGTACAGTCGTGAGATATTTTCTAATATCTAATTGTTTCGGTTGGATTTCACTTTCAGTCAACATAATTATTACAGTAAATTACTAGTATTTTGTACTAAAGTAGGGAATATATATGGTTTAAAAAATAGTTTCTGGCACAATAATAATGTCACCTGGTTTTACTATTATATCCTTGGATTTGTCGCCTTTTTTAACTTTTTTTAGATTAACCTTGAGAATACTCTTTACTCCGTTTTCTTCCCTTATGACTTTTGTCCGGCTAGGCCAGGCAATGTTTGTGAAACCACCGGCCTTGTTAACAACTTCAAACACAGTCATGTATTTACCTAATAGTGTCACAGCCCCCGGATTATTAACCTGTCCGGATACAATTACCTCTTTCTCACTATATTCTGCCATCTGTTGAGTATCGATGCTTACAGTAACTCTAGGATCATTTAAGAAACCATCTTTGAAGCGATTTTCCAGTAACTGTTCTGTCTCCTGTATTGTTAATCCAGTTACTTTTACATCTTCAAGAAGTGGAACCCAAATCTCTCCTTTTTCCGATATTCTTGAAGTGACACTCAAATCCGGTTCGCCACGTACCTGAATCTTCAACACATCTTTTTCTTCAACCAAATACTTTTGCTTTGTATATGCGCTTTGGACACCACTCGGTAATAACGGGTCCAGATAAGCATCTTTCATAACACTAGCATTAATATTTGAAGTCATAGCACCTTTCATCATTGGATTAGTACTTACATTACCTGCACTATTTATACCTACTCCACCCCTGTTTACAAATGAAGACAACCCATTGCACCCAACAAAGAAGACTATTAAAAGTAAAACTAATCTCTTCATCTTTTATTTCCCTCATCTTACCATAAACCTGGAGAAGGGTTACGCAAAGAACATTGCCAGGTTAATGGTAAGAACCTCTGTAAATTTTAAAGTGTTAGAAACGTGAAACTTATGATTGGGATTTGTACTACGCTATGGCTACGTGATAATTCACTTTAGCATACTTTGTAATTCCGATCAATTAATTTATGTCACTTGTTGATGACGATAGACAGTATCAACACCTAAATTTATGCCTAGGATATCGTTTCATTAAAATATTGACATTCCAGTAAATGGTAGTCGTCCACTTGGGCGGACGTAGAATCAGTGAGATAACGCAATCTAAAGGTTACGGCTAATTGTAGACATTTTAGTGAAACTCTATACTGGGAATTTCAATATCGTGCTTATTACACCTGTAAATAAAACCCTACCCGCCCGAACGCCCGCCTGTACCTATTCGGGCAGGTACCG
>Ga0155342_1106_pt1 | contig 37202 bp, 36 predicted proteins | sample RifCSPhighO2_02_FD_106310 | JGI IMG/M metagenome (GOLD analysis project Ga0155342, IMG submission 106310) | Planctomycetes bacterium RIFCSPHIGHO2_02_FULL_40_12 | reverse complement strand
TACATTAAGTTAAGCCTTCGGCGACATTAAATGCACAGGTAGGAGTCCGCCCAGGCGGACGGGGTATATATCCACTCAACATTGGGTAACTGCCAATGTTCATGTAACCGTTTATACCGGCTAACCCACGGACGTGGAACCCTGCCCGTCAGAAAATCAGTTGGGTAAAAAGGTTTCCGCTACTGTGATGATCTGCAAATTGAATAATCACAATATGCGAATCACTTGAGTATAGTTACGACTATTCTTTCTCAGCCAGGCCTGGGTATTGTTCCATCAGGGGTTTATTGTCTCTGTTTATGTGCGTTTGTTCTTTCAGGGCCTTCCTTATATATTTCGGAAGGTTAAAGAGCGCCTGATGGGTGATGCCGTCATAGAATCTCAATTCTCCGCTGACCCTTTCAGAAATTCTCCGGTCTATTTCCTCTCTGCCTATCTGAGCAGGATCGATATCATTTGTTGCCAGACAGAATCCCCAAAGCAAGGCAAAGGATGGAACATAAGCGGCATAAGGAAATACATTAGGAAATACATCTTTAAGCGTTTTATAAAGAACAGTGTATGTTTTGAGAGCCACAGGAGAGGTGGTGCTTGCCTGGATGGACAATAAACCGTGTGGTGTAAGCTTTTGCCTCACTAATTCGTAAAATTCTCTGGTAAAGAGTTTATATGAAGGGCCTTCTTCCAGAGGACATGTGATGTCCATGATGACGGCGTCAAATGCATCATCGGAGTCCTCTATGAATTTGCGGCCGTCGCCAAAAGTAAGCACAGTTCTTTTATCTGTAAAGCTGCCATTATGAAAGGTTGGCAGGTATTTCCCGGCACATTCCACCACCTTTTCGTCAATATCCACCATCGTGGCCTTGTTGACTGTCTTGTGATGAAGAACTTCTCTCAAGGCAGCGCCCTCGCCACCGCCTATGATTGCTATCGTTTCGGGATTGGGATGTAGTATTAAGCCAGGCTGTACGAGGGCTTCGTGATAGATAAACTCGTCCAGTTCAAACGATTGAAATTCGTTATCGAGAATAAGACATCTTCCAAAGTTGTGAGTCTCTGCTACTACTATCTCCTGGATGCCTGAATGTCCGTAATATATTGTGCCTTTTATGGCATGCTTGTGGGCTTCAAAAGGACTAAAATAATCATATATCCATCGTGAAGGAAGGTCTTTTTTCAGTTTACTATCCCCTAAGTTTCAGAATAGACTTTAGACAGCATAGTCTCTTTTATGTGTGGAGATCCCCTCTTAATCTCTACGGAAGTGTGTTCTTTTGGTTCGAAACCTTCCAGTAAGACCTTGATAGCCAATTGAGGATCAGCTAACGTACCGCAGGTAAAGATATCAACCGCCACATAACCTTCTACCGGCCATGTATGAACTGAAATATGCGACTCTGATAAGATAGCGACAGCGGTTATCCCGGGAGGATTAAACTCGTGGCAAATTGATTTGACTACGGTTGCCCCGGCGTCATTTGCCGCATCGCACATAAGCTGCGTTATCTTTTCAGCATCATTAAGGATTTCCCTGTTACAATCCCACATCTCAACTAAAAGATGCCGACCGTATGCTTCCATTCTCTACCCCCCTATTTTTAAGAAGAAAGATAAAGAATAATTTGTAGCGATTGCTGCCAGCCAGCCTTGATTATACGGCGCGGCAGTCAGGTTCAATGACCTTAACATTGCTTTAAATTACTCTTGCTATTTCTTAATTCGTACGGTTATCTACTTACAAATAAACGATAAATCATTTATATATGTTAGAATTAATTTGTCAAGAAAGTTTTTCTTAAAACCTGTTTAATAAAGGCCTGATCAGCCGGCCTTTGGGTAACGCTTCAACAATCCCGATGAATGTCTTTATTAGTGTTGCGAGTCTGCGTGAAAGTCCGAGTAGTATCAAACCTTTTTCAAACGAGAGCCTGTCCATTGAAATAAGATCCCAGTATCTTATATTTGCCATATCCTTTTTAAACAATTCTCTTAACTCAGGAATCCTGTTAAGGTCTATAGTATGCGTACCGTCAGGATTAACAGTAAGTGAATCCTCATGAAAAATGCCCTTTTTTATACCATCTTCTTTTTTATAAAATATGCTGATTATTGACAAGCTGAACCAGAACAAAATCTTTGAATAATAATTATTTACTTTGTCTATCTTCTTATCACCGAGTTTAAAGGTAACTGTCCTTCTGTCTTTATTAAATATGAAACTTTCTACCGTAAACGGTATCTCTATTACGCCTTCAAAGAATAATCTTTTCAGTTCTACGAAGAAAGACGCATTCCCATCCATACAGGCAACTCTAATTGACTGCAAACCCTTATCTTCAGTGGATACTTCATTCACGTACTTATTGACAAAACCTTCTTTTACCTTTATGACCCCCCTGTCAATATCAAGTGATATGTTTTTACCCAGACTGGCAAGTGTTTTTAAAAGCTCAAGATAAACAGGTAATCTTCCCCTGATCTCCTCAGAAACGGCCTTTGCACCTCTGCCTAATTTCTCTGCTATGTCTTTAATAGATGACAAGTTATCCTTCATTTTACTTATGTGCAGTCAAAAACCCATATTAAATTAAATTGGACGCAAACCCGCCGGGACAAGTCTTTCGCCAGCCCGACCCGTCCCCGCCAGAATGATAGTCGGGCCTGCCCGAATAGGTACAGGCGGGCTGGCGAACGGATTCATCCGGGCGGGCAAGGCTGTTCTGGCGGGGGCAGGCATCTGTGAAAATCTGAGTCTGGAATTGAAAGACTTTATTATCGGGTTATGGCCTTACCGGCAATATCCCTGCGATAATGAGCGCCGTCAAATGATATTTTACTTAAAGCATCATACACCTTCTTCTGTGCTTCCTTTACATCATTGCCACAGGCAACAACGCTTAACACACGTCCGCCATTCGTTACTATCTTCCCATTTACGGATCTGGTGCCGGCATGAAAGACACATACACCCTCTTGATTCTTTAATAAATCCAATCCGGTAATCTCCTTTCCATTGTCGTATTGGCCCGGGTAGCCGCCCGAAGCCATTACAACACAAACCGATGCCTGTGAATACCATTCCAAATCTATCTTGTCCAGCTCACCAAAAATTGTAGCCAGCATTATTGGAACTATATCGCTTTTCATGCGAGTAAGTATTACCTGAGCCTCCGGGTCTCCAAAACGAACATTGTATTCCAATACCTTGGGTCCGTTAGACGTTATCATCAGGCCAATATAAATAACACCCTTGTAAGGCCTGCCTTCTTTATTCATAGCATGAACTGTCGGCACAAGTATTTCCTTCTCTATCCTGTAATATAATTTATCCGTCATCAACGGAACAGGCGAGTAAGCGCCCATACCTCCTGTATTCGGGCCTTTGTCACCGTCGTAAATCGTCTTGTGGTCCTGAGAGCTTTCCATGGGAACAATTGTCCTTCCATCCGTAAATGCCAGCAGAGAAATCTCTTCTCCTGTCAGACATTCTTCTATTACAATCTGATCTCCGGCATTTCCAAACACCCTGTCTTTCATTATAGAATCTATCGCCCGTAGCGCCTCGTCATTAGTTTTACAAACAAATACGCCTTTACCTTTACTCAACCCATCTGCCTTCACCACTATTGGCGCCCCTCTGGATAAAATATAACGCCTGGCCTGACCATAATCGTCGAAACACTTAAAGTCCGCAGTTGGAATGCCATGCTTCTTCAAAAGACATTTCGAGAAAACCTTGCTGTCTTCCAGAATTGCAGCTTTTCGGTCAGGTCCAAAAACCTTTAAATTATGTTTACCAAAAACATCCACAATCCCATCTACCAAAGGGGCCTCCGGACCTACAACAGTAAGGTCTATATTTTCTTTAACTGCAAATTGACAAAGCAAATCTGTTTGGTCTGCAGTTATCTTTACACATTCAGCAAGTTCTGAAATACCCGGATTCCCGGGTGCGCAAAAAATCTTACTTACTTGTGGAGACTGTGCTATCTTCCAGACAAGGCTATGCTCACGCCCGCCGCCGCCAACTATCAATACCTTCATCCTGAATTATCTCCTTTTTAATATTCGCTTAAACTTTTGTGAAAGCCCAGTGCCGGACATTCTATTAATGTTAAATAATTTGAGCAAGCAAAATTGTAAAAACCTGTAAACATTTATAATCTAAACGAAATTAAATGAGCCTCAGGTCTGGGAGAAACGGGAGAAATGTGCCTGGCAGGTGACGACGGCTATATGAGATAGCATTCCAGGTTTGTTGAAGAACCAACCATACTTCAGAAAGAAGTAGATACAGAGGCAACAAGGGAGGCATTAAACGGAATAGTTAGGAAAAAAATAATAAAAGATTTTAGAAGGAAAAATCGACAAATACTCTCAGAATCTTTAAAAGAATCCAAACCCTGACCTGCCCGAATGATTCGATCAGGCCGGGTTTACTCTCTTATCTTCTTGGTCCTATTCTGACTGTAAGCATCCTGTACCGCAATGTACGGATCTATGGCCTGTTCCACAAGGTTCTCATAAGTCTCGCCTTTATCTATAGAGACATCGTTGAGGGTATTATAACTACTGGCTCCTGTACTTGCGAATGGGCTGACAAATGTCAAAAGAGTTATCGGGTCAAGGGCAATATCTCCCAAAAGTCCAATAGCGTCGCGCACATTGGAAGGGCCTAGTAAAGGCAATTCAACAAATGTCCCTGCTCCAACATTATATTTGCCAAGGGTCTGACCAAAGTCTTCTTCATGTATATCCAATTTAAAGTATTTCTTTGCCGGATCGGAAAATCCAGCTCCACCCACGGTGGTATTAATAACAAAGCGTAATGCCTCCGTACCGGCGCCTTTAAATTTACCTTGAAAGACGCAGTTGAAGAAACGAACAGGCATTCTGATATTTATAAAGAAATTCCTGACACCTAGCCGTGCCTTTTCGGGTAAAACAGCCTTGTAACCATTTGATAAAGGCCTGAAAAACCAATAGTATGCCTTATCATTAAAGGTGAATATGGCTCTGTTAAAAGGCTGAATCGAATCTTTAACGAAAGTTGCTTCCATTTCAATATCTACATATTCCGCATCTTCATCTGTGGCATTTGTGGCGACATCAGGTTGCTTCTTTGAATCAGGCACATCTTCTGCACATACGGACACATTAAACAAATATAATGTTAATGAACAAAAGAATATTAATAAAACTAATTTTCTCATTTGTTTACTCCCTGTAAAATGGCTAATAATATTTAATGATTTCTCAATTTTGCAGACATTTAACTCTTAGCATTATTTTCTTTAATCTTTTGAACCAGTTCTAAAGGTGAAGATTTTATCAAAATGTCTTTAAATTGGCTACAAAAATTTTTGACCAGGCTTATTCTATCTGTCACTATCTGTAAATGCGCAATATTCATACCAATGATTTATTTTCGTGTACAAAAGGTTGCTAAAGTGTATAAACCATAATACAACTGATTTTTAAAATTCAGTAAAAAACGAAAACAAAAGCCATAAATACTTACTTTTACAAATATAAGCGTAATATTTGCGGTCTTGAGTAGTTATTAACAATCTACTGCGAAATAAATGCATATCCCCGGACAGCCTGACCAGGCTTTAAGGCAAACAATCTATTTCCCGAACGGTTTAAAGTAATTATCAGTAGCGGAAGTAACGACAATGCAGTTACAATCGCAATCAGCATTGCAAGTCCGGTAAGAATACCGAAAAGGATCGTTGGAATAAAATTTGAGAAGACCAGTATTGAAAACACTTTATCAACTGACGTTTTCAATGTTTCTTCAGCTTCAGATCCAACATCTGCAACTGCAACTTGAGATAACAAGAAAAAAACAGCCATAAACAGGAAAACCTTTTCATGATATACCCCTCTAGCCTCTCTCTTTGATTTTACGTATATGCATCTCTTAAAAAGTGTGTGAAGCCAAAGTATTTAAGTCAGGCCTTCAGCAGATTTTGCCACTACGTAGGGGACTATGGCAACCTGCCCGACTGAGTCGTTCGGGCGGGTACGCCCTTACATTATTTGTGTCAACATTGAAATTCCCAGACATGAACTTAGCGCCACCATATTTTTGAACGTAACTCTTCAATCCATTTGATCACCTCACGTTCAACCTTAATCGCTTCACTGATCAAAATATTCATTTCACTTTCAGGAAATAATGCATTTGCCCTTACTAACTCAAGTGAATAAATACATTTCCTGGCATTTTTTAATGAACGTTTACAATTTGCTATATTTCCGCATAGCGAATCTTTCTCATAGCCCATGCCATGTCCTCCTGCTATTTTGGCCGAAACTATAGATGATGCAGAAATAGCCTCTATAATGTTTTCATCTGTATCTATTCCTTTACTGTTTTTAAAATATGCCCTCAGTCTTATACAAAATTCATAACTCTTTTTATAAGCCGTAATCTTTTTAACATCTTTGACATCTCTTTCTGTAGTCTCATCATATCCAATAGAATTATCAAAAATTTTATTTATTTCGTATATATGGCATTCGTTACTCTTTTCACAATTGTCACAAGATTTATTCTTATCGTCGCAATCTTCATCTTTATGATCCCATCCCATCTCTTTCGCTATAAGGTCATCACAATCGGGATGATTATGCAGGGTTTCGAACAGTTCTATGTATTTTGCATTGCGAACATCAGCTTTTTGCAGAAATCTTTCCCAGTCTTCTTCATCCCAATCATCGTCTTCATAAAATTCTTCATCTTTCATATTTGGCTTCCTTCCAGAATATTATAATAACAGTCCCTCTGCATCGCCTCAAAACCCAGGTCTTCTATTAATGATATCATCTCCTCTTTCTTCAAACGATAATCCACCCCGGCCGCCCTTACCACATTTTCCTCAATCATTGTGCTTCCCAGATCATTTGCTCCAAACTTTAATGCAAGTTGTGCAATCTTAGAACCCTGTGTTACCCATGATGCCTGGACGTTATGGATATTATCCAGAAATAAACGGGAAACAGCAAGTGTTCTGAGATAATCAAATCCGCCAATCTTGAAACCTGTTCTTTTTTCTGTAGATACCGACAAGGCCGTATTCTTTGGCTGAAATGTCCATGGAATAAATGCCGTAAATCCACCTGTCTCGTCCTGGAGCTGCCTGATCTTATCCAGATGTACGATTCTCTCTTCCAGGGTTTCAATGTGACCAAACATCATTGTTGCGGTGCTATTTATCCCTGACAAGTGCGCCTCTCTCATCACCTGCAGCCACTCGCTTACAGAACATTTGTGAGGACTTAGTATGCCCCTGCATCTATCGGTAAGTATCTCGGCTCCGCCGCCGGGAATAGTATCAAGGCCCGCATCCTTTAATAAGGCCAGGACTTCCTTTACCGACAGATCATTCAGTGTCGAGAAATGAATTATTTCCGGAGGGGAAAAAGAATGAATGTGTATGTCAAATCTTTCTTTGACAGACCGTAAAAGGTCAACATAGAAATCAATCTTTAAATCCGGATGCAACCCTCCCTGCATCAAGATTTGTGTGCCGCCGAGGGATATTGTTTCTTCAATTTTCTTAAAGAGTTCTTCTTTAGACAACAGATAACCATCTTTGTTTCCCTTATCTCTGTAAAAAGCACAAAACGTACACCCTGAAGTACAGACATTAGTATAGTTTATATTGCGGTCCACTACGTAGGTTCTGTATTGCTCCGGGTGAAACTGCCGGCACAATCTGTCTGCGGCAGTTCCCAAGCCTATCAAATCATGTGATCCTATGAGATTTACGCCGTCTTCGAAAGACAACCTCTTTTGGAAACATGCCTTGTCAATTACACTATTCATTGTAGAATTCAATCTCAACCCCTTCCCTGACTTCTCCTATTTCCAGGGCGTAATCGTAAAAAGATTTAAGGCCGCGTATTTCTTGCTCGCCTAAATTATATTTAATTGACTCTTTGAGGTACCAGAGACAACGGTTTTTCCCCATTTTCAGCCTCTCTGCTTCAGTGTCTGCTATTTCGTTTACAAACTTCAGGCCATATTTTTTTGCATCAATTAATAGTTCGCTGATCCCTTGTAATTGGGATTCCGACTTTGTTACCCATACTGCGTAAACAAAAGGTAACCCGACTAACTCATACCACTCCTGTCCTAAGTCTAAGATGGTGAAACCCTCTTCACGTACCTTCATAGCATCGTCACCAATGACAAGGAATGCATCGGCGTATCCGTTATAAATTTTACGTTTGTCATACAGGGTTATGTATTCAGGTTTCAATGAATGTCTTTTTGAAAGAATGATCTTTGTGAGAACGCAGGAAGTTAAAGAGTCTTTGTCCAGGGCAACAGTCCTTATCTTATTGATCGAAGGCGCTTTAATAAAAAGCTTTACGCTTTCTACCAGACCGTTTGAAGCAATGGAGCTTCCGGGGATAATCTTGTAACCGGCGCCTCTAAAGTAGCCTATAGAAGGCATTAAGATTATGTCTAATTCATCATTTTCAAGCATTTGTGGTAATGCAGAGGGAACGCCATACACAATATCTATTTTGTCCGCTTTTTCTTGAAAACCATATATAAAAGGTTTCGCATTCATATATGGTACGACACCAATCTTTAATTTAGCCATTGTGTTGGATTCTGTACTAAAATGTATAAAGCTGTCCGAATTAAGCCGATGCAGAACTTGAGTTGCTCCCGGAAACTGCTTTACAGGCTGCAATCTTCGTGTAAAAAAGATTCCAAAAATGTTTACTTAATCTATAAAATTTATTGCAAATTAAGAGAAAATATTATATCTGTGAATACATACAGAAGCAATGAGAAAGTATGGCATATAAATGATTTAGGGGTTAGTTAGTGCTCAATCAAAATAACCTTTTTTGAGGTCAGGCGGGAGAGGTTTTCTGCGTATGAGAGAATCTCTTCTTTCTTAGGATTTCTATCAAAGTAAAATTTTCTCAGGTCTTTACCCTTCAAACTCATCAGCCAGTATCCAACTCGTATTCCTTTACCCGTTCCCTTTGCCGCATCCCTGTGCATGGCAACTGTTTTACTATTGCATACATTTTCTATTATAATTTCATCTATTTTAGTAAATTTGACTCTAATCCGCCAAACAGGGATGAACAGGAATTTAAACCGTATGCAAATCTCCTCGAGTTTCTTATCTACTACTATCTTTTTATCATAAAAGAGTAAACAGAACCCAAGAATGGGAAAGCCGAATAGAGAAGTCATAATAGCAAAGAAGAGTCCTTTATCTATAAAAGAACTCGAGTTAAACAGGAACCATATATACACATCTGCGGCTTTGTACATGATAAGGAAAACGAAGCTTATACACAGCATCATTATTCCCATCGCCTTGGGAAATCTGGAACGTTTCATAACCATTCTGTTTTCGTCTATTTCTGTAATCTTTAACGTTACAACCAATCCCATAATTGCCCCCTTTCTTTTTTATAGATTTTAGCCTGTATCTAAAATGCGTCAACTAATTTTTGAAAAACATTGTATTTTCATATATGGGAATTAAAATAGCTGCATATTAGCCCGACAGAAACTGTTCACGGGGTATAAGCTAAACTCCATTGTAAAAGGAGTCAAACCTAACGAATAAGGCTTTGCCGCGCTGAGTGTGGCTTTTGCCTGGTATCCCATGATACCCGCCGTGAACAGTTAGTTATCTTTTTGTATCGAGAGGAACTTATATTTTGCAAAAGATTACGTGGATTGAGGTTGACCTCAATGCTATAGCACACAATTTGAAAGCTGTTAAGAGAAAAGTGGGCAGTGAAACAAAAATCCTCGCCATTGTCAAAGCTGATGCTTATGGACACGGAGCTGTTAAGATCAGTCAGACACTGGTGGATAATGGTGTCGACATGCTTGGCGTGGCTTTTCTGGCAGAGGGCATAGAACTCCGGAAAAACAACATAAATATACCCATACTTATCTTAAATCCTGTTCTGTCAGAACAAATCGAGGATGTCTTAAAATATTCACTGGGAGTGACGGTTTGCAATCTTGACATAGCAAAAGAATTATCTAAAATTGCCAAAAGATATTGCCGTAATACCAGGATTCATGTGGAGATTGACACTGGCATGGGGGGAGCAGGTGTATTACCCGACAAGGTGCTTTCCTTTATAAGAGAATTACAGTTAATTGAAAATTTAGAAGTTGAAGGGGTATTTACTCATTTCAATTCATCTGAAGAAAAGGATAAATCTTTTTCTCATGAACAGAATAAAATCTTTAAAGCAGCCGTCAAAGAGCTTAAAGATGAAAAGATAAAGATTCCTTTGATACATGCCGCTAACAGTGCTGCTATATTAGATTTACCAGATTCGTATTTTAATATGGTAAGACCCGGATTAATCCTTTATGGAATCTTTCCCTCGATTTATGTTTCTAAAAATATTGACATAAAACCAGCTATGAGCTTAAAGACAAGAATAATCAACCTTAAGCGCTTCGATTCAGGAAGTACTATTGGTTATGGCAGAACATTTGAAATATTGAAACAAACAACCGTGGCAATAATACCTGTTGGGTACAAAGATGGTTTTAGCAGGTGTTTCTCAAATTTGGGAGAAGTGCTTATAAATGGAAAACGCTCTTCAATTATCGGGCGGGTATGCATGGACAGATGCTTTATAGATGTAAGCAATCTTCCTGATGTAGAAATTGGAAGTGAAGTTGTGTTGTACGGAAACCAGAACAACGAAACAATTTCTATTGAATCTGCTGCGGAATTAATAGGTACTATACCATATGAAATTGTCTGCAATATCGGAACAAAAGTTCCAAATAGAATGTATAAATAACGTAGATTATGGCAGGAAATATAAATACTTTAAACTGATAGGGTTATAGGAAATATTAAGAAAGTCTTGACTTTTATATAGTATATGATAATTTTAGTATATTTTGTTCAATCCGTATAAATTATGACTTCTTTTATTCCACCGGAAAAAATCTCTGAGATACAAAGGTCCTTGAACATAATAGATATTGTTTCTGATTATGTTGCACTTAAACGAACTGGCAGAAACTTCCTGGGCTTGTGCCCTTTTCATCATGAGAAAACTCCATCTTTTACTGTTAATGTCGAGAAGCAGATATATAAGTGTTTTGGATGCGGAGAGGGCGGAACAGTCTTTAACTTTTTGATGAAACAAGAGGCTTTGACCTTTCCAGAAGCAGTTAAAGCGCTTGCTGAAAAGGCGAATATCAGGATTGATTCTTTTAATACTAAAGAATGGTCTCAGAGCACAAGTATTTTGTATGAGGCTAATGAAAAAGCAGCAAGTTTCTTCACTGATATGCTGTTGAAAACTAAAGACGGTAAACAATCAAGGGATTACGTTTCAAACAGATTGATAAATGATGATTCAATAAATAAATTCAGGTTGGGATACGCTCCTAATCACTGGGATTCTTTAGTAAACAAATCAAAAGAATGGGGCGTGAATATACAAGTACTTGAGAAAGCAGGGCTTGTTATAACCAAGCAGGATAAGGCTTGTTACGACCGTTTTCGTAATAGATTAATGTTTCCAATCTTCGATTCCCAAAACAGACCTGTAGGATTTGGGGCAAGGGCTTTAGACAATTCTCTGCCTAAATATCTTAACTCTCCGGAAACACCGGTTTTTAATAAAAGCAAGACACTTTACGGAATTAATTTAGCTAAAGAGTCTATGATCAGGAACCGTAAGGTATTGCTTATGGAGGGCTACACAGATGTTATAATGGCGCATCAATATGGAATAGATTGGTCAATTGCGGTGCTGGGCACTGCTTTAACACGTGAACATGTAAGGTTATTAAGACGCTATTGTGATAAAGCGATTCTCGTATTTGATGCAGATACTGCAGGGCAGAAATCTTCTGAAAGAAATCTGGATATCTTTATAGAAGAAGATTTTGATGTAAATGTTGTACTCTTGCCCAAGAATTATGATCCGTATGACTTTCTTGTCAAAAACGGCAGGCAGAGTTTCTTAGAACAGGTGGAAAAGGCATACGATTTCTTCGGCTTTAAGATAAAACTTTCGGAGACGAAATGGGATATGTCTTCGGTTTCCGGTAAAACATCTGCAATAGACGATGTGCTATCAACGGCCATGAAGATTCCTAATTTTGTAAAGCGTGAATTAACTATTAAGAGGATTGCTGAGGAGATGTCTATAGAGGAAAATATCCTGCGTGATCACTTGACCAGGTTTAAGGCTTTGAAAAGTGGCCAAATCGATAGAAACAAATTTCATGAACAAAAAACCGGCAATTTAAACAAATTAAAATCAGGTGATTATCTGGTGGAAATGACCATTTTGAGCATAATAATAAACAGGAATGATTTAATAAGAAAGGTAGAGACAGATATAGGGTTTGATAGTTTTAGAAATAAAGAAATCAGGAGTATTGTGGAAAGAATATATGAAATCTATTCTCAAAAGGGACGGGTAATATTAAACGATGTTTTTCCAATGCTGAATACCTCTGAAATAAGTAGAGATTTAATTGATATAATCTCTAAACAGGAATCTATAGAGGAAGGTCTTATGACCGACCAAACTGATAGCGCTGAGAAAATACTTAAAGAATGTATTCAATTTATTGAAAAGAGGAAAAGCAGGAAAAGTCTGGAACAAACAAGAAAGAAAATGTTAGACATGGATAGATCAAAAGGATACGAACAGGAAGTTGATCAATTACTTGACGGATTTCATAAAAAGAGTGTAGCTTTTCATGCCTTAAAGAAATCTTGATAGAAAAACTTTTGGTTTTTATTAAAAGGGAGTCTCTTTAATGGAAAAAACGAGTCAAAAAATTAAGACACTTGTACTAAAGGGTAAGGAAAAGGGATTTTTAACTTACGAAGAATTAAATAATATCCTGCCGGATGATACCCTTGTCAGACCTGAGAAGATTGATGAAATATTGATGATGTTGGATGAGCTGGGCATAGATCTTATTGAGGAATCTGAGATAGAAACTCGCGATGTGACAGATACGGAAGAAGACGACGACGAATTAAAACAAGATACTGATGCAAAACCCTCTGTCGCATTAGGCGCTTCAGATAAGATTGATGACCCTATAAGGATGTATTTAACACAGATGGGGGTGATTCCTCTATTATCTCGTGAGGAAGAGATAGCTTTAGCCAAGAAAATAGAGATGACTAGAAAGAGCTTTCATAGAAAAATAATTAAATCTGACTATTCGCAGGAAGCTTGTTTAAAGATTTTAGAGGATATCACTAATGGCGAGTTGCCTTTTGACCGTACTCTAGCCATTAATGTTGAATTTGAGAATCATAAAGAAAGACTTCTTAAACAATTTCCAGTGCACGCAAAAGTATTAAGAACAATCTTAAAGAAAAATAGGGAAGATTATAGTCATTTAAAGCTGAAAGAAACGTCTGCAAAAGACAGGTACAGGCTTCTTAAAAATATTAGAAACCGCCAGAGAAAAGGCTCCGCAATTATTGAGAAACTGAACATTCGCACTAAGAAACTACAACCGATAATGAAGCGCCTGCAGGAAATCTCTTCTGAAATGAATAATATTAAGAGACAGATTAGACTACAAAAGAAGCGTGACAAGATGAATGACAAATTGCAAGACTTGAAAACCAGGTTGAGTGAATTTGAGGATTTGGCGCTTGAAACTCCTGAAAGGTTAGAACAACGTGTCGTATCTATCGAAAGGGTTTATAAAGAACATGAAATTGCCAAGAGGAAACTTTCCAGTGCAAATCTGAGATTAGTGGTAAGTATTGCAAAGAAATACAGAAATAGAGGTTTAAGTTTTCTTGACCTTATACAAGAGGGGAATACCGGATTAATGAGGGCAGTAGATAAGTATGAATATAGAAGAGGTTACAAATTTAGTACTTATGCTACCTGGTGGATAAGGCAGGCCATAACCCGTTCAATTGCCGATCAAGCCAGAACTATCAGAATACCCGTACATATGATTGAAACAATGAGTAAAATAAGAAATGTATCAAAAAAATTGTTACAAGAAAACGGCAGAGAACCTGGCATTGAAGAGATTGCAAGGGAAGTGAAGATATCTGTATCTGAAGCCAGAAGGGTATTGAAAATTTCAAGGCATCAGATTTCTCTTGACAGGACCGTGGGAGAAAGCGCTGACAGCGCATTTGGAGATTTCATAGAAGATGATAAAGCAGAATCCCCTGTTTCTGCGGCTGCACAAGAGATGCTTAAAGAAAAGATAGAAAGTGTACTGGATACGCTTACGTATCGTGAGCGTGAGATTATCAAGCTTCGCTATGGCATAGGAGATGGTTATACATATACGCTTGAGGAGGTTGGGAAAAAATTTATGGTAACCCGCGAAAGAGTGAGGCAAATAGAAGCAAAGGCTGTGAGGAAGCTGCAGCATCCTGTCAGGAGCAGAAAGCTGGAAGGGTTTTTAGATAGCGTCGGAGAAAGTAAATAAAAGTTATATAATGAAAACAATTTATTTCGTGGAAACAGGAAGCCGCAATGATTGAGAGTATTGAAGTATTAAAAAGATTACAGTCATTGAAAAACAAGATAAATGAATTAGAAAGATATAAAGAATGCAGGAAACAGGATGTTCAGAAAAAGAAGGATCAGATAGAAGCGAAGAGAATTCTTTCCGGAGAGAAACACAAAGAGAAGATATCAGTACAAAAAGAAATTGATAGAAAAGAACTGGACCTGAAAACTGATGAAGGAGAAATAAGCAAGTTTAATGTTAAACTGAACACTATCAAAACAAATAAAGAATATACCGCTTTGTGCTCTGAAATAGGTAGCAAGAAAGCAGACATGTCTATTCTGGAGGATGTGATTTTGAACACAATGTCTAGATTGGAGATAGTGAATAAAGAGTATAGTGAATTGACAGAAAATCTAAAACATGAAGAGGAAAGTTTAAAAGAGCTCATAAAAAGTGTGGATGCAGATGTAAGAGAAACTGACATTGAAATTGAAAAAGTACAGAATGATCAAAAAAAATATATAGACTCCCTGGATGAAGACACCTTATATCACTATAGCCGGTTATCAAACATAAAAGGCGGGAAAGCTGTAGTTGCCGTAATGGGTAATGTGTGTGGCGGTTGTTTTATGAATATCACTGCACAAACATTAAATTTACTTATGGGGGGCAAAGAGTTGGTTTTCTGCCAGAGTTGCAGCCGTATACTTTACCTTGAAGAAAAATAAAGATTCAGAAGCAGGCAAGATGGCCGCTGCATAGACCACAAATATGTGTGTAGTCTATGAAGAGGAAAGTCCGAGCTCCATAGGATACAGTGCTCCGTAACACGGAGTGGGAGTGATCCCAAGGAAAGTGCCACAGAAAACATACCGCCCTGTGAGATAATTTATCCATTTATCTCACAGGGTAAGGGTGAAAAGGCGGGTCCGCTGATTAATGTGGATTAAAGTAAGAGCCCACCGCTCTCCGGGTGACCGGAAAGGCATGGTAAACCCCACTGGGAGAAAGGCTCAATAGAGAGGAATAAAGTGATCCGCTTTTTAAACCTCCGGGTAAGCCGCTTGATTCCGGTGGTAACATCGGAACTAGATTAATGGTCATCAAAAACAGAACTCGGCTTATAGCCTGCTACTGATCTGACAATATTTTGTTATAAACACTCCGCTATTTTAAGCAAAACAACTCCTGCCTTCTCCTGAATAGATTATCATGGATAATTATTGTTCAAGTGCCAGGTATAAATGAAGTTGACACTAACGTACTCCTATGTTATGTTATTTTTCAAATTAAACGAGGTTCATATTCCTCATATCTATCATCATTTAATTTAACCTTATTCAGGTAACTTTTTAAGGGAACGATAGTTTTATGAAAAACATAGCTTTTATATTAGGTGCAATACTTTTTACACTCGGCATAATTAATAATAATGTAATTCTTGGTTCAGACGTTGAGGTAGACAAAAATGTAGTAGCAGTAGTAAACGGAGAAGAGCTAAGCCGTGACAAACTTGCTGACATGCTCATAGAAATGTATGGGGGGGAGGGGCTTGATCTGTTAATCAGAAGAACACTTGTGAGGCAGGAATCAAGTAAACGTAAGGTCACAGTGACAGAAGAAGAGATAGCCAGCAGGATTGAATACCTTGTTGAAGGCCAGATCAATCAACAAATGAAAAAAGGTGGCTTAAAGGACGAAGATGCCCTTAAAAGTGAACTCGAAAAGGCCAAGCTAACTTTAGATCAGTACAGAAAAAATATAGCAAAGATGTTTAAACTTACCAAGGGTCAAGTAGAAGCTGAATTATTAGCTGAAAAAATTATAAAACAAACTATAAAAATAACAGATGAAGAATTGCAAGAAGCTTATGAGGAAGAACTCGGGGAGAAAATCCTCGCCAGGCAGATTGTGTTTCGCACTTTGAGAGATGCGGAAAAAACCCTTGAGATAATTAAAACCGGCGCTGATTTCGAGGCTCTGGCAAAAAAGGAGTCTGTTGATAGAAACTCTGCTTCACGTGGAGGCAAAATGCGTCCGTTTGGACCACAAGGAGTTATGGGAAAAGCAGTAGCAAATCTGAAAAATGGAGAAGTGAGCGAAATAATAAAGACGGATAGCGGATACCATATAATAAAGGTAGAAAAGCGAATACCAAGAAATATGAAAAAATTCAGTGAAGTAAAAGAAGATCTTGTCAAACTTGTAACCGCACAAAAAGTGCAGACAAGGATAAGTCCCTGGCTTTTAAACCTTGCCGAAAGTGCGGAAATTATCAGGAATTTGCCGGATTAAAGGCTATAGTCACGTCTTTATTGAGTTGACTACAGAGTAACCTTTAAGTTATTTACATTCTCTTTTACGTAATCATTCAGCGAGTTTAAAGCTATAAAGTTAGCAATGTATTTGTTCGTACAAACTTTGTCCGCTTCATCTGTAAAAATACTAACCAAATCCATTATTGTATATTGCGCGTTCTGTAGTATAGCTATATTTCTCTTTAAGCCTTTATTTTTCTTACTATTAAGTTTGACCAATTCTGTCGATTCTTGAACGTCAGTACCATTGCCCCAGTCGTATTGTAATCTTTCCAACATAGCCTTATTCCCTCCTTTTAAATGGTTTTAAAATTCCTCAACCTGAGATTATTCGCAATTAGTATGCCCATAGCATACTTTATCTTTTTATAGTTTTATAAGATTTATAAGTTTTGAAGTCCAGGCGACTTATAAGTTGGCAAGAAAATGTGTCATTGTATATAAATGTATATATAAAAGAAATTTAGTAAATGTTTGTTGGAAATTTATACTTCTTTTACTTAGTTGACTGTATGCCCTTTACGGTTATAATACGACTTTTATAAAATACGATTAGTTTAGATAAAGAAAAATATGCCAAAGACCGTAGCCATTATCCCTGCAAGATATGCATCAACCAGGCTTCCAGGTAAATTAATTAAAAACGAAGCGAGAGAATATACGGGAAAATATCTTATCGAACATGTATATAGAAATGTAATGAATGCGAAAAATGTTCACGAGGTTATTGTCGCTACAGATGATGAACGTATTGCCAAAGTGGTAAAACAATTTGGCGGATGTGTTAGAATGACGTCTGTGTATCACAAATCAGGTACGGACAGGATTGCTGAGGTAGCATCCAACCTGGATGCAGATTATGTTGTGAATGTTCAGGGCGACGAACCAGACATCAAAGGAAGTATGATAGATGATTTGATTAAAGCCATGTACGCTGAAAAGGAAGCGGCGGTTTGTACATTCGCAAATGAAATAAGATCTATGGACGAATTCACTGATCCAAATGCGGTAAAGGTCGTTATAGATAAAGATAGCTATGCTATGTATTTCTCCAGGGCGTCAATTCCGTATATCAGGGATGGAAATATTAATTCTAAATTTTCCATGTTAAAGAAACCCTCAGATGAAATTAGCACCGGAAATAATACATCATTTCTTTTCTTGAAACATCTTGGTATATATATGTACCGCAAAAACTTTTTACTGACATTCTCCAGCCTCGCAATACCGGATATAGAAGAGATGGAAAAGTTAGAGCAACTTAGAGTCCTTTCAAATGGATATAAAATTAAGGTTGTTGTCACGCCTTACATGTGTGACGGTGTAGACACGCCTGAGGATTTTGAACGATTCCTGGATAAGTACCGCCTTGGAAGCCAATAGAATTAATGAAATACTTACATAACCACAAATTTCGCAGATTCCACAGATCTGTGGTCAATTTAAAATAAAGGTTTATAAATGACAAAACATATATTTGTTACAGGCGGCGTTGTTTCTTCCCTGGGTAAAGGCTTGAATGCCGCATCTATTGGAATGCTTTTAGAAAGCCATGGCCACAAAATAAGCTTACAGAAATTTGACCCTTACGTGAATGTTGATCCCGGTACGATGTCCCCGTTTGAGCATGGAGAGATTTATGTTACTGAAGACGGTGCCGAGACAGACCTCGACCTGGGACATTATGAAAGGTTTACAAATGCAGTTACGAATAGGGATTGTAATTGTACTACAGGTTCAATTTATTACTCTGTGATAACAAAAGAGCGCAAGGGAAAATATCTGGGAAAGACCATACAGGTAATACCTCACGTAACAAATGAAATAAAAGATTGTATACGTAAGCTGGCAACTGCTGATACAGATGTAGTAATCTCGGAGATAGGAGGGATAGTTGGAGATATTGAGAGCCAGCCGTTTATAGAGGCTATTAGACAATTTGGCAGGGAAATAGGCAGAGAGAACGTTTTGTATATACACCTGACACTCATACCTTATCTCCGGGCCGCAGATGAGATAAAGACAAAACCGACTCAGCACAGTGTTGGCATGTTGCGCCAGGCAGGAATCGAGCCGGACATACTGATATGTAGAACGGAAAAACCTCTTTCCTCTGAAATAAAAGAGAAGATTTCACTTTTCTGTAACGTGGACAAAGAATCAATAATCGAAGAAACAGATGTAAAACCCTACCTTTATGAAATTCCTTTACTGCTGGTCAGAGAGGGACTTGACAAAATAATCTCAAAGAAACTTCGATTAGATTCAAACGGAGTAACTCTTGACAAATGGCTCAATATGATGGAGATACTGAAGAACCCACAGAAGGTTACTGAAATAGCCATAGTCGGCAAGTATATCGGGCATCAATCTGCATACGAATCGATTTATGAGGCATTAACACACGGAGGTATTGGCAATGCTGCAAGGGTGAAGGAGAGAAGGATAGAGTCTGAGGATATTGAGAAAGTCGGTGCCGAGAAACTTCTTCAGGGATGTAATGGTATCTTAGTACCGGGTGGATTCGGGGAGAGGGGAATTGAGGGGAAGATAGAAGCGGTAAGATATGCCAGGGAAAACAAGATTCCATATCTTGGATTGTGTTTAGGGTTGCATTGCGCAGCTATCGAGTTTGCAAGAAACGTATGTAACCTTGCAGACGCAAACAGTACGGAGTTCGATGCTGACACACCGGATCCTGTTATATGTCTATTGGAAGATCAGAAAAATATTGAGAAAATGGGTGGTACTATGAGATTGGGAGCGCAACCGTGCAGACTTGAGGCAAACACTATTGCGCATAAATGTTATGGACAGGATGTAATTTCTGAACGACACAGGCACAGGTATGAATTTAATAATAAATATAGGGATATTTTTGCTCATGAAGGAATGATTTGCAGTGGTTTTACGGTTGACAATGAATTAGTAGAAATAATTGAGCTGAAAAACCATCCATGGTTTGTGGCAGTACAATTTCATCCGGAGTTTAAGTCTAAACCAACTAATCCACACCCTTTATTTAGAGAATTTATCAAGGCTACATTGGGTGCTAATAGTTGACGTGTTATAGAAATAATCGTATTTGTTCAATATCCACTTGATATTGAGCATGGTCAATGTTTAAAGAGATTATTCTTTGACTAGTTCTATGAGATATTTTGCGAGTTCTGTATGTCCTTTCTCTTCCTTGCTTATAGAGTTTAAGACGTCGATAATATCCTGGTCCGTAAGCTTATTAATACAATCGTCATATAAACCGCTAACGTCTTCTTCAAATTGTAGAATCTTTTGAAAAATTTTTGAAAGTGATTCTTTAGAATACATTTCTCTCACTTTCTTGTACTTGTTGGATTAAATTTTCTATCATGTTCTTATGTCTTTGTGAATCATCCCTTAATCTTGTTATTATATTTTTTACCTTCTCTTTTTTGTCTTCGCTTAGCCATTTGTAATATTTAAGTGACTTGATAGTATAAGTATAGAAGTGACTATTTGCTTCTTCCTCACTATCCAGAGCTTTATATAGTATTTCGATAAGTTGATCCTTTTTCATCATAATTTTTCAATATAACAAACAATAATAGTAGAAAGCAAGTTTAAAAAGACAATGAGTTATCCATTATTTGTTAAGAAGGATATAGATGGATTCTTTGGCCTTGCCATTGATAATCTTGTGCAGTTAATGCTCATCGTGAGTTTTTGCAAATCGTTGTGTGGCATGCCTGATGAACTTGTATTCGGGATGATACTTCCTGGCGCTGCTATTTCAATACTTTTGGGAAATCTTTTCTACTCATGGCAGGCCAGAAGGCTTGCAATCAAAACAAAAAGGAATGACATAACGGCATTACCTTATGGAATAAATACGGTTAGCCTTTTTGCCTTTATCTTTTTTATAATGGCTCCGGTATATAAAGATACGGGTGACCCGTACCTGGTGTGGAAGGTTGGCATGATTGCCTGTTTTCTTAGCGGGATAATAGAGATGCTGGGTGCATTAATCGGGGGCGGGCTGAGACGTATTACGCCAAGAGCGGCTTTACTCTCTACTCTGGCAGGAATTGCTATCACATTTATCTCTATGGATTTTGCATTCAGAATATTTGAAAAACCAATAATAGCCTTATTTCCGCTTGCGTTTATACTTATCCAGTATTTTTCAAAAGTGCGATTCCCTTTAGGGTTGCCGGGAGGTTTGATTGCCATTGGAATTGGTACAGGATTAGCCTGGATATTGGGTTATATGGATGGCGAAAGTATTGTGAATAAGAATGGGTTAATTCACTTTTATCCACCACTTTTTTGTGGTGGAAGCATGATTGAATTGATTCAAAGTAAATATATACTTCAATACATTTCCATCATTATACCGATGGGGGTATTCAACGTTGTGGGTTCGTTACAAAACCTTGAGAGCGCTGAAGCCGCCGGTGATAAGTTTAACACATCTTCGTCTCTGTTAACTAATGGAATTGGTTCAATTGCGGCTTCAGTATTTGGCAGTTGTTTTCCCACAACAATATATATAGGCCATCCTGGTTGGAAGTCTATTGGCGCCAGGACGGGATATTCAATCTTAAACGGTGTCTTTATTGCCATCATCTGTTTAAGTGGATTTGTCACAGTTATTCTGAAGGTAGTGCCTCTTGAAGCAGGAATAGGAATCTTGCTGTGGATAGGGATTGTAATAGTTGCTCAGGCATTTCAAGAAACGCCAAAACATCATGCCATGGCAGTTGCCATAGGTCTCTTCCCTGCGATTGCTGCATGGGGACTGTTAATGGTTGAGAGCGCTCTCAGGTCAGCAGGCACTACTCTATTCGAACTCGGGAAGAGTGCATTTGCTAATAACCTGGCCATTCACGGAATGATATCGCTGGAAAGGGGTTTTATTTTCACATCTATGATACTTGCTTCTATCTCAGTATTCCTGATTGAAAAGAAATTTTTAACAGCATGTATGTGGTCGCTTGGAGCAGCGTTACTTTCGTTTGCAGGCATTATCCACGCGTATGAGATTACTCCTAATGGTGTGCTTAGTGTGTTTGGATGTGGGGTGGCAAGTGATTTCTCAGTAGGTTATTGTTCCTTCGCCATATTGTTCATTGCCATGCATTTTTACAGGCGTGGTAATGATGAGGAATTAAACTCTAGTAAATCCAATAATCTTTAGGGTTTTATGGCGGGGACAGGTAGATATCTGGTGTGTATCTAATTTCTTGCCCGTATTGCCTGGATTTTTATTGACATGAGCGAATAATTCATTACATTACGGTTTATTCACCCCTGAAGCTTTACCTTCAGCATTCACGAATTGCGACATAATTTTTTTTAAATGTCATAGCTAATAGGTTAAACTATCATACCATCAAATAATTTTAGACTTCTCAGTCGATATTAAAAAAAATAGCCGTGATGCTACATGTTTCGATTGATGAACATGTTGGAATTTTCTTTAAGGAGAGATTTATGGTAAATGGCAAAGCAAAAAGAACAGGAAAAAAATCAGTTAAGAAGACTGGAAGTTCTCCAAAAAGAACGACATCGAAGAAGAAAAGTACTGGCCAAGAGAAAAAGCCTTCTGAAAAAAAGAATTTAAGCAAGGGGGTTTATAAAGAAAAAGATACTTTAAAGATTAGAAGAACAAATATAAGTGAACTCGAAAAAGTAGAGAATGTCATAGTGAAACTATCGAAAAAACCGGAACCAGGTGTTCGGGTAACAGTACCCGGCGTCTTAAGGATAGCATCAAGTGTTCCGAAGACAGTGCCAAGCGCTCAAAAGGCAATACCAATTGTAGAAATAAAAAACTATTTAAAGAAGTTATTTGGAATCAATGCTTGACGCTCGCAACGGTGTATGACGCCTGAAGAGGCTTGGAGGTTGCTTCAAAGTTCGCCGGTGGGCTGCCAACGCAAGATGGTCATTCGATTAACGTATGCCTTTACTTGCGGATTTGCCCCGTGCCGTGTATGATGTATTTGTATGATGTGAGTTCTTTGAGGCCCATTGGGCCGCGGGCGTGAAGTTTGTCTGTACTGATGCCGATCTCTGCGCCCATTCCGAATTCAAAACCATCTGTGAAGCGTGTGGATGCATTTACGTACACCGCAGCAGAATCAACTTCGTCTGTAAATTTCTTCGCATTGGATTTGTCCTCAGTTATTATGGCATCCGAATGCGAAGATCCATAAACTGAGATATGCCTGATAGCATCATCAATGGATGATACAATCTTTACTGAAAGTATCTTTTCTAAATATTCTGTTGACCAATCTTCTTCTGTAGCCTGTTTCATTTCAGGCAGCATCTTACGACTCTTTTCGCATCCCCTCAATTCAACGCCTGATTCCGACATACTTTTGAAAATATCCGGAAGGAATGTGCCTGATATCTTCTCGTGTACCAGCATAGTCTCCATCGCATTGCATGTGCCTGGTCTCTGGAGCTTTGCGTTAAGGCACACATTCTTTGCCATGTTCAAATCAGCAAATTCATCCACATAAACGTGACATACACCCTTATAATGTTTTATAACCGGGATAGTGGAATTTTCAACGACATTTCGTATCAAACCCTCTCCGCCTCTGGGGATAACCAAATCTACATATTCATCCGCCTTGAGAAGATAGTCAACGGCTTCCCGGTCAGCCGTTTCAATGACCTGAACGGCATTCTTGTCCAAACCGACCTTTTCAAGCGCCGAATTTATTTGCCTGTATATGGCTATATTAGAATGTAATGCTTCTTTGCCACCGCGAAGTATCGTCGCATTGCCTGTTTTCAGGCAAAGAGACGCGGCATCCGCTGTAACATTTGGCCTGGATTCATAAATAATGACTATGACGCCTATCGGGACTCTGATCTTTTGTATTTGCAGGCCATTTGGACGCACAATCTCTTCCATTACCTCACCAACAGGATCACCGAGGTTTATGACCTCTCTTATACCCTTTGCCATATCTTCTATACGTGAATCTGTCAGTCTTAATCTGTCGATCATAGCCGAAGACAAGCCATCTTTCTCAGCAGCTTTTAAATCTTTTTCATTTTCCACCATCAGTATTTTTTTGCTGTTAGCGAGATTGTTAGCCATTTGCTCCAGTGCGGCGTTCTTTGTATCCGTACTGGCAATGGCCATCAGGCGCGATGCTTTCATGGCACCACTTACAATTTCATCGATATAAGCTTTAACGTTCATATTTGTAAGAAAGCAATAAAAACAGTGCGGCTATCAATATTAAGCCTAAAGGTACCTGCCACGGGAAAGCGCCTTCGAATAAGAATGATTCTAATCCGCTCGATTCAGTCAGCTTCTCAGCCCCGTCACTCTCAGGTTCTGAAATATTAAATTTGTATTTCTTGTAAGTGACTTCTCCTTCTTTGGTATATCCGTAATTATCTCTTGCTTCTCTCTCGATTTGTATTGGGTCATTAACGAGTGCTTTATTTTCTTTTTTGAGTTCTTCGTTTTTCTTCCTTAAATAATCTACTTTCCTGGCAAGCTCTTTTTGTCTGGTTTCAAGAGATCTTCTTTCTTCCCTTTTTTGTGTAACAATAACAGAGAAGATAATTGTTATGGAGGCTACTATAGAAAAAGTAAAAATGAAACGTCTTAGCATATAAATTAGCTCCTTTCAGCCGCTAATTTATTCAACGAAGCTTTACCATAGACAGCATTATCCCCAAGTTCTTCCTCAATTCTTAACAATTGGTTGTATTTGCATATGCGGTCTGTTCTTGAAAGTGACCCTGCCTTGATTTGCCCTGCATTGGTTGCTACTGCAATATCAGATATGATAGTATCCTCAGTTTCTCCAGAGCGGTGTGATATGACGGTGGTATAACCATTTGACCTGGCCATTTCTATCGTTTGTATGGTTTCTGTAATTGTGCCTATCTGATTAAGTTTGATCAATATTGAATTGGCTATGCCCAAATCAATACCTTTTTTAAATCTATTTGTATTTGTGACGAATAGGTCATCTCCGACAAGTTGAACCCTGCCGCCAAGTTTTTCTGTTAACACCTTCCAGCCATCCCAATCATCCTCCGAAAGACCGTCTTCTATCGAATAAATAGGATAATTAGAAATCAGGTATTCATAAAATGAGATCATGCCCTCAATAGATTTTTCCGGATCTTCTTCCGCCTTTAAAACGTATTTTCCATCTTCATAAACTTCATTTGCCGCTACGTCCAACGCCAGCAACACGTCTTTACCCGGTTCGTAACCGGCCTTATTGATAGCTTCAATTATAGTACCCAATGCCTCCTCGTTACACTTTAACTCCGGGGCAAAGCCGCCTTCATCGCCTACATTTGTGTTATATCCCTTAGCGTTAAGAATCTTTTTTAAACAATGAAAGACTTCCGCCCCAATCCTTAATGCATCTTTGAAGCAGTCAGCGCCAACCGGCATAATCATAAATTCCTGTATATCAAGATTATTGTCAGCATGTTCTCCGCCATTAATTATATTCATCATGGGTACGGGTATGATGCTGGCATTGTTGTTTCCAAGATACTTATATACAGGTTTGTTTGATGTGTTTGCGGCCGCTCTTGCTATCGCAATTGAAACTCCCAGAATGGCATTAGCGCCCAGGCTGCTTTTATTCTCCGTACCATCGAGTTCTATCATAAGTTTATCTATATTTTCCTGCTCTGAAGGATCCATGCCCTTTATCTTCGGGCCTATTTTTTCTGTCACGTTACTGACTGCTTTGGTAACACCCTTTCCTAAATATCGCTTTGAATCGTTATCTCTCAGTTCACAGGCTTCGTAACGGCCGGTAGATGCGCCTGAAGGGACTGCCGCGCGGCCAATTGCGCCGTTATCCAGTATTATATCTACTTCGACTGTCGGATTACCTCTGGAGTCAAGTATTTCTCTTGCAGCAGTTTTTTCTATCTTTGCCATGCCTTCTCTCCTGTAAATTTATAAGAGAATTTAGTAGTAGTCTTATATCAAAAAGGCATAAAACCTGTCAATTACAAACTAACCGGTCAAATCCAGATCCATAAAACTCTCTCATATAAAATTTTCTAATTGACAGATCACGCCTGCTGATATAATATTGTAATGTAAATGCGTTGGGACGCGGGGTAGAGCAGCTTGGTAGCTCGTCGGGCTCATAACCCGGAGGTCGCAGGTTCAAATCCTGTCCCCGCTACTCTTTACACATAAGGACTCAGGGCGCAGCCTTGAGTCCTTATCTTTTTTCCGAATCCATAAAGTATTCATCTCTAAGAATCCCCGGCACTGCCACACCATCTTGACGTGTAGAATTTGAAATTAATAATGGCAGATTAGCCGTTGACGCTTCTTTTACTACCGCTTCCCTATAAAAAAAGATATTTGACAAAGAGGACAAATTAACTCAAAATGCCGATATATATCTCTTAATAAAATACAGAGGCCGGACTTCAAAAGAGTTCGGATCAGAATATAGTAATGGTATAGGTTTTGACAGAAAGTATCTTGACCGCATTTTCAAAATATTCCAACGGTTGCAACCATGCGATAAAGATAGAGGATGGCGAGGAAATAAAATGGACGATCAAATAATTAAAATTCTTTATGTTGAAGACAATATTGAAGACGTACTTCTTATCAAAGAATTTATCAAAGAAATTAAGAATGTTCATTATGAGCTGACACACGCCCAACAGCTCGATGAGGCATTATTAGAGATTGAAAATGATAATTATGATATTATCATGTTAGATCTATCTTTACCTGATAAACAGGGCTTAGACATAATTACCAGGATTTGCGAGCGTGCGCCGGATATACCGGTTGTGGTAATGACGGGTATGGATGATGAAACGATGGCTATCAAGGCGTTGCAGAAAGGCGCCGAAGAGTATCTGGTCAAGGGAAAAGTTAAGAGCCATTCACTGTCACGTATTTTACGATATGCCATCATGCGGCATAAGGGTCGGGTAGAATTACACTCCCTGTCACTTATTGATGATCTAACGAGTTTGTATAACAGAAAAGGTTTCATGCTTTTCGCCCAGCAACAGTTAAGTATAGCGGTGCGAACAAAGCGTGGGATGTTACTCTTTTTTGTCGCTCTGGACGGTCTTAAGGAAATCAATGATAAATTTGGCCATCAATATGGAGACCTGGCGCTGATTGAAACCGCCAATATACTCAAAGAAGTCTTTCGTGACTCAGATATTATAGGCCGTCATGGAGAAAAAGAGTTCACGGCGATTGCAATAGAATCTTTCGATGCCAATAATGAAATTATTATTAAGCGTTTGCAAGAAGAATTAAATTATCGTAATAAACATGAAAATCGTCTATACAATCTATCACTGAGTGTAGGAACAGCATATTACAATACAGAGGAATTATGCTCCGTCGAAGGACTGATAAACCGTGCAGAAAAACTAATGTATGAACAAAAAAAGAATAAAATGGGAGCTAAATTCATTATATAGTTTGTATGGCAAACTACTTTCTTGACCATTGCGGCTTCGTTTTCACGCATATCTACTATCAAACAGAGATACTAAATATCTCACTTTAATTAACTTATTCTCCATAATCCCATAATTGCTGATAAACTTTCATGCGTCAAATTAATACAGAAGAAATAACAGACACCATCGAAAAAATATGTATAGATGCTAATTATAATCTGGGAGAGGATCTCATAACTTCATTAAGAAATGCCCTGGATAAAGAGGAATCACCATTGGGCAAGGAAGTAATAAAGCAGTTGTTAGAAAATGCAGAAATTGGCAAAAATGAGCAAGTCCCTGTTTGTCAGGACACAGGATATGCTGTTGTATTCGTAGAAATTGGGCAGAACGTCATGATTGAGGGACAAAGCTTACAAGAAGCCATTAACGAAGGGATTAGACGTGGTTACAAAAATGGTTATTTACGTAAGTCAATAGTAAGAAGCCCCTTAGATCGAGTAAATACAGGTGACAATACACCGGCAGTTATTCACACAGATATTGTTCCGGGTGACAAATTAAAGATTACGTTCATCGCAAAGGGAGGTGGATGCGAAAACATGAGCCGCACTGCAATGCTTACTCCGGCACAGGGACGTAATGGTGTGATAAATTTCGTAGTAGAAACTGTAAAGACTGCCGGGGCAAATCCATGTCCACCCATAATTGTTGGTGTTGGGCTTGGTGGAACCTTTGAATACGCATCCTTATTATCCAAGAAGGCAATTTTAAGATCCGTGGGCAGTCATAATAAAGATAGCAATATCGCTCATTTAGAAGATGAATTACTGGAAAAGATTAACAAACTTGGGATAGGTCCGCAGGGATTTGGGGGAAGGATAACGGCATTAGCAGTACATATAGAGACTTATCCCTGTCACATTGCCAGTCTTCCGGTTGCAGTGAATATAGAATGTCATTCACACAGGCCTAAAAGTGTTGTAATTTAACCTATGACAGAATACATTAATTTAAAAACGCCACTAAGTGATTCTGATGTCGAAAAGCTGGAAGCCGGCGATAAGGTCAGGATCAGCGGGATATTATATACTGCAAGAGATGCTGCTCACAAGCGACTCATGGAAATAATTGAGTCAGGCAAAGACCTGCCTTTCGACTTAAAAGGACAATTGATTTATTACGTCGGCCCCTCCCCTGCTAAACCAGGACAGGTGATCGGCTCTGCAGGTCCAACAACCAGTTACAGGATGGACACATATACTCCGGCTTTTATTAAGATGGGACTTAAGGGAACAATCGGAAAGGGCAACAGGTCTCAAGAAGTAATAGAAGCAATGAAAGAATACAAGGCGGTTTACCTTGCTGCGGTCGGTGGCACAGCCGCCCTGATAGCAAAAACAATAAGGAAAGTCAGAATTATCGCATTTGAAGACCTAGGGCCGGAAGCCATACGTGAGCTGGAGGTATATAACTTTCCTGCCATTGTCGTAAATGATACGAAAGGGAATGATCTGTACAATATAGGCTCAGATAAATACAAGATACCGTCTTAAATTTACCTTATAAGCATGAAACATAATTGTCTCAACTTCACCCAATAATCATTTTCACAAATTGGATACTCAAACGACACAATGCATAAAGTTGCATCGAAGAAACGAATATTCCCGAAATTAGAAGCAATCAAACGCTATGCACCAAAACACTGGCGGATTCCGGTTAACACATTTCGAATTATAATACTATGCGCTTGTGTATCTATTCTTACACTCAGTCTTAGTCATGTCTCTTTAGCTGTTGAAGAAACATACCAGAGTGAAGAACACATAATTATCAATGAACTTGTTGTTAATAACAAGAATAAATACAAAACCGTAATATACGAAAATGAAGAAGAGGGAATATCAGAAATGAGGAAACTCATAAGCAATTCACAAATAGAGGAATGCTGGACATATTTACCCCACCATGAAAAATGGATTGAAATCGGATACATGGAAGAAGCAGAAAGAAAGATAAATGACCGCTATATTACCAAATCAAGACTTGATGTTCAGTTTATGGACAGGTTGATGAATGAAAACAACAATATGGCCGTGTATCATTTCCATTCGTCCTACTGCCTTTCTTTTGAAGATAAAATCAAAGAACGAAGAGAAAAAGGCCTACCTATGAATGATAATGAAATAGAAAAAGAAAGAATAAGGTTTTTAATCAAAAGCGCTTACCCTTCAATCTCTGACTTGATGAATATGGTAGTAAACTCAATGGAATTTTTCGAAAGAAATCCTGACGGAAATATCACATTTAAAATAGGTTCACATTATGGCATTACCGAGTATAACTTAACGGCAGAAGGAAGGGAACACTTTTACATTAATAATTCCTCTGAGCAAATGGCAAGAATAATAAGGATAAGTTCAACCGCAAATCTTGAAGCAAACGTCACAGGAGAAATTCTGGAACTATATCCCAGAGAAACAAGAAATCCATTGTCAAGAATCAAGATGAATCCCAAACAAAAAAGAAATTCATTATCCAGATATAAGTATATAGATCCGGTATTCAGGGTTAAGAAATCAATTGAATCAATGAATGACGAACACTTAAGAGTAGCTTTCATACCGTATGAATAAAGTGAATAGATTCCGTTGATTAGTTGGAAGAATATCGAATAAACTGCCGCATTTACGACGCCCTTCCAGGTCTTATTTAATCGAAGGCATAATGTACTAATGCAGCTTACGTTTATGAGGAATCGTTATGCTGGTTCTACTACCATTTAATAAATACAATAGAAAGGAGATCTTCAAACTCTTCCGCTGGTACCGGGCGGCTATAGTAGTAACCTTGCACAGTGTCACAGCCATTTTGACGCAAGAAATTGACGTGCTTAATATTTTCTGCGCCTTCGGCTATTACTTCCATCTGGAGTCCTTGTGACAAACCGATGATAGCACGGGCAACTTCGCTTGCGTTTTTACTACTCTCAACCTCCTTGATGAAAGCCCTGTCAATCTTGAGAGCGGAAATTGGGAAACGGGTTAAGTAACTCAAGCTGGAATAACCGGTGCCAAAATCATCAATGGAGATATGACATCCCAAATCACGAATCTGCTGTAGTTTGTTAATGTTGTCTCCTGTGTTATCCATGAGCAGACTTTCAGTGATTTCCAGTTCCAGGTAACGTGAAAGTAAGCCGGATTCTTCAAGTATAACCTTTATTTTGTCCGCGAAGTCTGTTGCCAGTAATTGTCGGCCTGAAACGTTCACTGATACACGTATCGGCCGCAGACCTTTATCTTGCCATTGTTTGTTTTGACGGCATGCTTCCCGAAGCCCCCACGTACCAATAGGCTCGATGAGTCCAGTCTCCTCGGCTACGGGGATAAAAACTGCAGGAGAAATCATACCATTCTCAGGGTCCTGCCAACGCATTAATGCTTCCGCACCGACAATTTGTTGAGACTCGGCATTGACCTTAGGTTGGTAATAAAGAATGAACTCCTTATGCTCAATAGCCCGTCGCAGACTGCATTCCATTTCAATCCGCTTCTTAGCTTTCGTATTCATGTTGTTAGAGAAAAACTGATATTTATTACCACTTCCCTTTTTGGCATGACGCATGGCACTTTTAGCATACGCAATCAGCTTGTCAACGTTTTCATCATCGGTGGGATAAAGACTGATACCAATACTAGCTGTTACAGTAACTTCTTGTCCCTTGATTTCAAATGGTCGTTTGATAGCTTTGAGTATCTTTTCCGCAATGGTAACACCATCGTCAGTGGCTGTCATCTGCAACACCATACCAAAACAATCACCCTCAATATGTGCAACTGTGTCACTTCCACGAAAACAGCTTTTCAAACGCAATGCCACAGCTTTGAGCAATAAGTCACCGAAAGCATGACCAAGGCCGTCATTTATAATGGAGAAACGATCTAAACCGCATACAAGTATGGCTGCAGACTTGTTAACCCTTTTGGAAGTAATTAAGACTTGTTCCAGGCGGTCCTTAAATAAATGTTGATTAGGGAGACCGGTTAATAAATTGCATTGAATATTATGCCTGTCATCTTTATCTAAATCTCGATTCTCAACTACGTTACGAATAATCGTGACATAATTATGAGGTTGCCCTGTTTGCCCAGGTAAAATATGAATAGATGAATTAAAAGGACATGTCCCGCCCTTTCTGTGGCGAATCTTTATTTCCCCCTGCCAGCAATCTTTAGTATCTATAGATCCCCTCATAGTGGAAATGATAGCCCTGTCCGCCTGTCCTGAGACAAGCATTTCCAGGTCCTTTCCCAGCACCTCACTTGCTGTATAGCCGGTCATTCTTTCGAATGCCGGATTTACATGCTGAACCAGATTGTTGGCATCATAGACAATTACACCATGGTCAATATTGGCAAGAATGATATCAAATAACGCCTGTGTTTGTTGTGACATAATTACTGTTTGACAAAAATGATATGAAGTTGATCTTTAAAACTGTATAAATTCCAAAGGAAAAATCATGATAATATCAAATTCCTATTTTTTGAACCCCCGAGTATGCCAGGTACAAGTTTTTCCCAAATCCTACTAATGTGCTATTTCGTTTAGCAATATCTAATTGGATTATTCTATTCTATTATATTTTGTCGCTGCTCCAAAAGGCTCGTCAAGCCCTTCAGGCTCGTCCGTTAACGTAAACTCGTTTGCAGAGATGGAAATCTTAAAGTGTCTTGGCGGCATACGGCTGGCGAAGAAATCTCCTTTAAAATCAATCTTTATGCGGCCTTCTTCTACAAGTTTATAATTACCCTTTAACTTTTGACTCATACCTCTCTGGCCGGTGACAATAATTACCACAGTTCCATCATCATGAAATTCATAAGATTCTGTTTCTTTTATATTTATCCACTTGCCATACAGCTTTTTCTCCAACTCGATAAAAGGCCTTTGTTCTATCTTTCCCGCTGTCGCAGCTTCTTCCTCTGTTGGGCTGCCAGGCATCCCTCCATGTCCCAGAAGATTAGACCACTTGCCAATCATACTTTTCTTTGCCGCTGCTAAAGATTCCTCATTTATCTTATCAGATTTTCCTGTTACTTTATAGACTGATTCATCCGTTGTCGTTGTTTCCATCTTCACCGGACTGGTTTGAGGTGTGCTACGTCCAGTATTCTTCTTATCCGCTTGTTCAGGCTCCGACTTAAGATTTGAAACGGACGGTTCGGGAATAATGGTATTATCTGTGGTTTTACAGCCATAAACAGCAAATAACAAGAGCAGTGCGAAAAAGAGTGACGTAATATAAAATTTTGCATTACTTTCATTCAATGATTTCTATATATAATTTTTACTAAAGCAATTGTTTTAAGTTAAAGAAACATATTACTATTTTTGATATGGACTGTAAAGGAATAACTCGACATTAAGTTGACATGCAAATGTTTATATGCTAGAAACTAGCCGTAATTTGCTGATGTATGTTTTACATTCTACGGCCAATAACCTGTGTTACTTATTCTCATCTGTTCCAATTAGTCTATATTTGAAAAAAGGTTATTATGTATTCTCTGCACTTAACCACACCTACAGATATTAGCGTAAGCCATTGCTGTAACAGGTGTTTAAGTCATAGGATGCGTGCAATTTCTCCAACTCATTGGGAGATGAACTTGGAAAAAATATTTATATTTATACTATAAAGAGTGTTAGGAGTGTATCTTTAATGAGATTTCCTTTTGCTGAATATGGTTACAAAGAGCTTTCTTTCTTTGGAATGTTCCTGTTTGTCATTCTGATATTGAGTCTCTTTTTTTATCCATGGGTGAGTATACTTGTCTGTTTGTGTATGTTCTTTGTCCTGTATTTTTTTAGAGATCCACACAGAATTCTTCCTGAAGGTAAAGAGAAATTACTGGCCCCTGCCGATGGCAGGATAGTTGAAATTTCTCACGTACGAGAAGAAAACTATTTAAAGTGTAAGGCGTTAAAGATTGCAATATTTATGTCTTTATTCAGTGTTCACGTAAACAGGATATCGTATGGAGGAAAGGTTGAATTTATAAAACATGTGCCGGGAAAGTTCCTGGATGCCCGTTCTCCGGATTCATCTGAGAAGAACGAGCATAATATGATGGGAATTCTTACCAATGATGAAAAGACAAAGATAATGATAAAACAGGTTGCGGGAAAGGTTGCAAGGAGAATTGTATGTGACTGTTCGATCGGGCAAAATGTTGAACGCGGTAAGAGATTCGGTATGATTAAGTTCGGTTCCAGGCTGGAAGTATATATTCCTGAAGATGCAGATTTTGAAATAACCGTAAAAGAAGGTGAAATGGTTTCCGCGGGAACAACGGTATTAGGGATATTAAAAGGAAAAGATTAAGATGTTTACGGGTATAATTGAACATTTAGGTAAAGTAAAACAGGTAAAATTACAGGCAAGTTCAGCGATTATTGTCGTTGATGTTGGTCCATTGTCAGATGATGTAAATCCCGGTGACAGTATTGCCATAAATGGGGCTTGTCTGACCGTGACACAGATAAAAGATTCGGAGGTGTATTTTGATGTTTCTACAGAAACATTAAGTAAAACAACTATTGGTAGGCTAAAGACTTCTGATAACGTAAACATAGAAAGATCATTGAAGATGGGAGATAAACTGGGAGGGCATTTTGTAACAGGACATGTAGATGGTGTTGGTGTTATTAATAAAGTGGAAAATGAACCCGGCCAATGTACCGTATGGTTTTCTGTAAGTAAAGAGCTAACCAATATGATGATTAAAAAGGGTTCTGTAGCCGTAGACGGAATCAGCTTAACGATTGTGGAAATTAGAGATGGATTATTTTCAGTTGCGCTTATTCCGTATACGCTTGGAGCGACCACATTAGGTTTAAAAAAAGCAGGACAGGAAGTTAACATAGAAACCGATATGTTAGGTAAATGGGTAAAAAGGATATTAACGGTTAATGACAGTGCCGCATCAGTGATAACAGAGGATTTGTTGAAGAAAAAAGGGTTTATATGAAATCTGAGAACAGAGAAAGAAACTTAATCGGCATAACTATGGGTGACCCCTGCGGAATAGGGCCGGAGGTGATCCTTAAGGCGCTGTCATCACAAGAAGTAAGCGCTGAGGCTGATTTTGTCATAATTGGTTGCGAAAAGGTTTTACGTGAGGTTAATGGCAATCCAGGCACAACAAAAAGGCTTCAACTGTTACGGCTTGATAATTCATCATTAAATGCAGATAGTGGTGTAACAAATATCATAAACTTGTTAGACCTTGATAACGTCTCAGTTCAAGATGCCCTTTTTCACAAACCCTTACCAAACAGCGGCAGGGCATCTGTCGAATATATACTGAAAGGGATTGATCTTGCAATGGAAGGCAAAATCGATGCTCTTGTAACTGCGCCCATTAGCAAGGAGGCCGTTAAGATGGCGGGCTTTGAGTTTGCAGGGCACACGGAGTTGCTAAAGGAAAAGACGGCTGCAGAAAATGTCGTAATGCTGATGGTTGGAAAAGGACTCAGGGTCTCATTCGTAACTACTCATCTAGCCGTAAAAGATGTATTTCGATTTATAAATCAGGAGAGTGTATTTTCTACCATAAAGACTACTGCAACAGGACTTAAAATGTTTTTTGGTATAGCTAATCCAAGAATTGCCGTTTGCGGTTTAAACCCGCACTGTGGCGATGGTGATCGCTTCGGAAACGAAGAGAGGAAAATCATCATACCTGCAATAAAGCATGCACAGGAAATGGGGATGGATTGCCTCGGTCCGCTATCATCCGACACGGTTTTTAATAAGGCGCTCAATGGAGAATTTGACGTTGTAGTGGCTCAATTTCACGACCAGGGAACCATTCCAATAAAAATGCACGCCTTCGATTCCGGAGTAAACATTACGCTTGGCATACCAATTATCAGGACTTCACCCACACACGGTACAGCCTTTGACATTGCCGGTAAAGATATTGCAAATCCCGGTTCAATGATTGAGGCGATAAAGACGGCAATCGTGATGGCAGAAACACGAAGACATTCACTAGTGTAACAAACAAGACTAAAAAGAGATTCAAATATGGGAAAGGCAGGCGGCGCTTTTGGCTCATACACCCACAGCATCAATGCCCCTAAGTATATCTTTCCTGCCCGAATAGGTACAGGCGGGGATACAATGGAACATGTGTTTAAGATGGAGATGACGCCATTAGGTTCTTTCAATCTGTTAGAACATTTAGTGGAAGATACAGAGGGTATGCGGGCCTGTCAGGATTACGGGAGGTCCCTTAGCAACAAGCTGGGTTCATAACTATATTTTAATAGTATGAGGAATTTCCATTTTAAGCCTTTTGGAGTTAAGTCTTCCTGCCCGACAGCAGGCGGGTAGACTTTTATTGCCGCTACAGTTAATAATCATAGTCCGCCGAAGGCGTTAATTCAAGTATGTTATTCGAAGACATAGTTTCGTTAAATAGTCCTCACACAAAATCAATGCTTAAGTTGCTTTTTGAAGAACGAGGTATTCGTATCAGGAAGCAGTGGGGACAAAACTTTTTAATAGATCAGAATTTATTGCAGTTTATTGCTAAGACTGCTGAACTGAGTCGTAATGACGTGGTACTTGAAATAGGTGCAGGGACAGGTTCATTAACAAGGTTGATTGCTGAGAAAGCAGGGCATGTCTTTGCGGTAGAGTTGGACCGTAAGCTGTTTGAAATACTGACCGAGACTTTAAAGGATTTTGATAATGTTACTTTAACTAACAGGGATATCCTGAAATCAAAACACCATATCCAACCGGAAATAGTTGAGGCCATATCTGATTACGTTCACACCGCCGCCAGCTCTACAGGTGATTTGTGCATCAAAGTAATATCTAATTTGCCATATTATATCAGCACGCCGGTTATTATTGACTTATTACAGGAAGTATTGCCCATTAAGACGATGGTATTGACACTGCAGAGGGATACAACAAACAGGATGGTAGCACATCCGGGTGCCATGAATTATGGTGTATTGTCTATTATGACAAAGCTTTTCGCCGATGTGAAAGTATTAAAGAAGCTGCCGCCCGACGTATTCTGGCCTGTCCCGCTCGTAGATTCCGCAATCGTCAAGATGACAGTCAATCGCCACAGATATGCCGACAGGATACGTGACTATCCAGGTTTTCAGAACGTTGTCAGGTCAATATATTCCTCAAGAAGAAAGACCCTTTCGAACAGCCTGTTGTCGCTTTGTGCAAGTCATGGAATAAAGAAGAACGAAACACGTCAGGATTTAGTGGCTATTTTAGAGCGTGTGGGTATAAGGCCTGAAAGCAGGGGAGAAGAATTGGAGATAGAAGCATTGATTGAGCTGTCAAACGAGATTTCAGACTATGTAAACTCACAAAAAGATTTTGTGTAAATATAAAATTAGAAGAAGGCCGAATATTTTGTTAACATCCGGAGTAACATGTTAAAGTCTTTATTAACACAAATATAAGGTTAAAAATTATAGAATTGGCATTACCCCCAAATGAGGGGATGGCATTTGCCGAATTAATCAATCAGTATAAATTTTACTTGCAAATTCTACATACTGTAGAATATAATACTTTCAGAATTACATATTTCCCCCTCTTTGCTATCGCACAATGTATAAAAAAGTCACCGTTTCTTTATATATTTGTGAGAGAGGATTAGGGTAAAAGCCATTCAAGAATTAGACAAAAATTTATTGTAAAGAACTCCGCATGAACAAACAGTTAAAATTTCATTTCAATCCTTTTAAAGAAGGGCTAAATCAAGTCCTGGGAGCGCTGGAAAAGGACATAATGGAGGTGTTATGGAATCGTGGAGAGAAGGGCTAAATCAAGTCCTGGGAGCGCTGGAAAAGGACATAATGGAGGTGTTATGGAATCGTGGAGA
>Ga0155342_1132_pt2 | contig 38567 bp, 33 predicted proteins | sample RifCSPhighO2_02_FD_106310 | JGI IMG/M metagenome (GOLD analysis project Ga0155342, IMG submission 106310) | Planctomycetes bacterium RIFCSPHIGHO2_02_FULL_40_12 | reverse complement strand
TACATATAAACTAAGAAAGTACTATATTGAAAGACATCACACTGAAAATCGACAACAAGGAGTTTAAGTTTCCCGTGGTTATTGGCACTGAAAATGAAAAGGGAATCGATATTTCTAAATTACGTGCAGAAACCGGTTATATAACTCTTGATCCGGGATACGCCAATACAGGTTCATGCGAAAGCGGTATTACCTACACCAATGGAGAAGAAGGTATTCTGCGCTATCGTGGCATCCCCATAGAAGAACTTGCACAACACAGTGATTTTATTGAAGTGGCCGATCTCTTAATATGGGGAACCCTGCCTACCAGAAAGATAAGAAAAAGATTTACCGATTTGTTAACCAATAATGCTCTTCTGCATGAGGGTCTGAAACACCATTTTGAAGGTTTCCCGTTTGACGCACATCCTATGGCTATGCTTTCAGCAATGGTTAATGCGTTAAGCTGTTATCATCCGGTATTAGCCCTGCCTCATAGCTCCAGGGAAATTGAAAAAGCGGCGGCAATCTTGATCAGTAAGATTCGCACTATCACAGCTTTTTCTTATAAGATGTCTCGCGGCGAACCGTTCATATACCCCAAACCCGAATTCAGCTACGTAGAAAACCTGCTGTATATGATGTTTTCTTTGCCGCATGAACCTTATGAGGTTCTCCCAGAAGTAAAACGAGCCGTAGATTTAATCCTGATACTACATGCAGATCACGAACAAAACTGCAGCACATCAACAGTGCGTATGGTAGCTTCTTCAGGCGCCAATCTTTTCGCATCCATATCCGCCGGTATAGCCGCTCTCTGGGGACACCTGCACGGCGGGGCCAGTCAGGCTGCGATTGAAATGCTGGAAGAAATTCATTCTGGCAAAATGGACGTAAAACAATACATTAAGATGGCAAAAGATAAAAAAAACAGCTTTCGTCTGATGGGTTTTGGACATAGAGTTTACAAAAATTATGACCCACGGGCAAGGATTTTAAAAGAATTGTCTAGAAATATTTTTAAGGTGTTGAAGCACAAGGACCCTTTGTTAGATATAGCGCTTGAACTGGAAGAAATTGCATTAAACGATCCCTATTTTATAGAACGCAAACTATATCCAAATGTTGACTTCTACAGCGGTCTTATATACCGCGCTATAGGCGTACCGAAGAATATGTTTCCGGTATTCTTTGCTATTGGTAGATTGCCCGGCTGGATTGCGCATTGGAAGGAAGCGACTGATAATAACAGATTACAAATTGTGCGGCCCAGACAAATCTATACTGGTCCTGCTAAGCAAAGTTATGTGCCAATGGATAAAAGATCTGCCGCAAATTCATAATCTTGCTTTATTTTCATGATTTCTCAATTCACTCATACACAAACAAATTGCAGCCTTGGTAGATTAAAAGGCTAAAGCCTGAATTCCGGATGGAGTTAAGGCTTTAGCCTTTTATTCAATTTCTCAAAGAACTAAATTGTTACCATATTTCTAATTTTTTCTCGAAATGAAACTGTCTTCTCTTTCGAGAGGTCAGTTTTGTTCATGAATATGAGGTGCCTGCACCTTACGAGGCGTATGCGGGTATACAACCGCATCAATACGTAACCAATAAACAGTCTCAGGGTATTCACACTAAACCACATCGTATTTATTTCGCCATATTAATCATGCAAGCATAGCTAACACGCAAATATTGCGATGTTATAATTTTGACTGAATCCGCAAAACTTTTGCAAATTACCTCTCTAATTTATATATCATGTTCTGAATATGGTAGTTACGATGTGGCTCAGATTCTTTCGTATGAAAATATTTTGTAATGGTATATGCTTTGCGAACATGTAGTAACAATAACATTTTTAACTTTTTTAGGAGGGATTAGTTATGGCAGAGTCAGCAGTAGCTTTTGTGGATAAGTTGCAAGAGGATTGCCTGAATCATCCGGCAATGAAACATTCGTATTTGAAAAAGTTTAATAATAGGAAGGTCAACAAAAAACAGGTCAAGCTATTTGCCGAACAGTATTATTGCTTCTCACGTCATTTTTCCAGATACCTGGCAGCTTTGGTGGCGATTACTCCGGATGAAGCCTCAAGGGCGCCATTAATAAAAAATCTTCATGAAGAATATGGTGGACGTCAGGAAGCGAATCAGGACATGAATGCAGAACGGACACATCCTGCAATATTCCGTGCTTTCCTAAGGTCTGTAGGAATTGATACATCGCCGAAAACTCTGGACGCGATCAAACCGTTACCGGAAACAAAGCTTTTTGTAGATAAGTATCTGAATATAAGATTCCTCAATTATTTAGAAGCATTTGGAGGTATGGGCCCCGGAACCGAGTATATAGTGCCGCAGATGTACACGTACATACGTGAAGGTTGCAGGGGCGCCGGTTTGAGTGAGGACGATGTGCTCTTCTTTTCTGCACACATTGAGTTGGATGTGGAACATGCAGAGGGTATAAAAAATTCTTTACTCCCATTTGCTCAAACTAAAGATCATCAGGATTTACTGAGATTCGGCGCAATGGATTTCCTGGATGCCAGAACAGTATTGTGGGATGGATTGGAAAGGGCAAGCGGTTTATTATAAGGCTTGTTTGTTCTTACATTGAAATAATAATCATGGCTCCCACGCTCTGAGTGGGAGCCATTGCGATATTAGCCGGTTGGTTGGGGCGGAGGATGAGCGCGACAATAACACATGACCGGATTCATTCCCACGCATGAACGTGTAAACGAGACAATAAATACTGTTACGAGTCTGAAAAAATGATCCAAAGGTTCTTTCACAGAAAACGGATGCTTCCTCCTTTTTTATCTTCCATAACGGCTCTTTCAGCAGTCATTATGTTTGCTTTTACTACGTTGAAGGCGGAAGAGGAGGAGTGGCGCTTCGTTTATGAGTCACATGGTATCACCGTCCACAAACGTATCAAAGAAGATACGGTTTCCTTAGAGTTCAAATCTACAGGAATCCTCCGTGGGAAAATATCTGATTATCTATCAGTTATTCTCGATACAGAAATAATGCCGGACTGGGCGCCCCAATGTTTCGAAGCAAGAAACGTTGAGCGTGTCAGTGAGCGGGAAACCATTATCTATGTCGCCTGTAACGGAGTTTGGCCTGTGGCTGACAGGGATTACGTTGCCAAACGAACTATAATCTCTGACCAAGAAACGTCAACTGTAAATGTAGATATCGATCTCACCGAGAATCCTGGTGCACCTGACATTAAAGGAAGGGTGCATATTCCACATTTGCAATGCCACTGGATACTTAAGAGGATTGACCCTGTTAATACTCACGTTGAACTTCACGTCTGTGTGGATCCTGGTGGGTGGCTGCCAGCCTGGTTGGTGAATTGGGGTTATCGCTGGGTTCCGTACAGATACCTGAAGGATCTGGAGTCAAGGGTGGTCAAACTTTCATGTTGCACGACACAATTAGTATCAACTTTAACCCACACACCTTAGATGTTTTGAGCAACTAAACACGTATTTTTCTCAAAAAGTAAATTTAAAGAGATGACCTCCTTACTTAACCGCCGTCTAATTGACAGTTTCTGTATTAAATCTCCGTAATATAAGTACACTTCAGAATGTAAACTTGATAGAATAAAATCTGTTTTTGTTGGAAAGAATGTAGCGGAAACCTTTCAGGTTTTCACGTTCATGGCTGGCTGATAAAAGTAACTGCATGGTCACTGACACTCATTCCATTGTAAGAAGAGGTCTTAATACATCCTCTACATCGTGAAATAATAACATTGTAACAAAAGGAACCAAAACCAGATATGCCAGAGATTAATAATTTTAAAAATGTAAATTTGGCCGGATACCCTGAACCATACGGATTGTACGATCCTAAATATGAACATGACGCCTGCGGGGTCGGTTTTGTGGCAAATATTGACGGCATACCTACCCATACTATTATCAAGAACGCTATACAGGTTTCTATTAATTTAGAACACCGCGGCGCTATTGGAAGCGACAAACTCACCGGTGACGGAGGCGGACTTCTATTGCAAATTCAGGATGACTTTTTCCGTCAGATATGTGCCGAACAGGGCCTCGAATTGCCACAACCCGGAAAATACGGGGTAGGAATGTTCTTTATGCCTCAGGATGAAACTAAAATTGAAAAATGCAGGCAAGCAGTACAGAAGATTGTTAAAGATGAAAACTGTTTCCTGCTGGGCTGGAGAAGCGTTCCCAGCAACGGCGATTCCCTGGGAGAACTCAGCCGGTTAACACAGCCCACAGTACATCAGGCCTTTGTAACAAGCGACAAACTAGAAGGCGCTGATTTTGAAAGAAAATTATACGTTATCAGGCGATGTATAGAAAAGGAAATCGCTTTATGGGCAGAAGAGGATTTCAGCCAGTTTTACACTTGTAGTTTTAGTCATAAGACAATTGTTTACAAAGGATTATTGACTGGAAGCCAGTTGCCGGTATTTTTCCCTGATCTTAATGACACACGTTTTACATCAGCGTTTGCAATTATTCATCAGCGTTATAGCACAAACACCTTGCCTGCCTGGAATCTGGCACAACCTTTCCGGTGCCTAGCACATAATGGAGAAATCAATACCCTGAGGGGAAATATCAACCAGATGAAAGCCAGAGAAAAGAATTTAAATTCAGAACTTTTTGGCGATGATATAGAAAAAATCAAACCGGTAATTCAAAATGAATTCGGCAGTGACTCGGCCATCTTTGACAATGTTTTTGAGTTACTGATCAATGCGGGCAGGTCACTTTCGCATACCGCCATGATGATGGTTCCTGAAGCCTGTGGTAAAAAATATTATATGAGTGAAGATAAACGCTCTTTCTACGAGTACCATGCCTCTTTTATGGAACCATGGGATGGCCCTGCCGCCATTGTAATTACGGACGGACGTTATATTGGAGCCATACTGGACAGGAACGGATTAAGGCCTGCGCGTTATACGGTAACCAAAGATGGTATGATTGTCATGGCCTCAGAAACAGGTGTGCTTGATATCCCTGGTGAAGAAGTACGTCAACGCGGGAGATTACAACCGGGTAAAATGTTTCTGGTCGATTTAGATCAAAACCGAATTGTCCCTGATAACGAAATCAAGGCAAAAGTATCGAGGCAGGCGCCCTACCGGCGCTGGTTAAAAGAAAACCTGATTGAACTTCGCGGGCTTTTTAATCCGTCAAGGGTTCCTGAAATTGATTTGGACGTGTTAAGGAGACAGCAGCATGCGTTCGGTTATACTGAGGAGGATATTAATGTTACAATTTCACATATGGCCGGCCGTGGTCAGGAGCCGATAGGCGCTATGGGAAATGACAACGCACTGGCAGTACTGTCCGACAAGCCTCAATTGCTATTTCACTATTTTAAACAATTGTTTGCACAGGTAACCAACCCCCCTATTGATCCTTTGCGTGAAGAACTGGTGATGTCGCTGATGAATTATATCGGAAGGAAAGGAGGACTGCTTGAAGAAACGCCTGAACATTGCAAACAAATTAAACTGTCTCATCCCATCTTAACACCAACAGATATGTGGCGTATCCGCAATGCCAATCATCCTAATCTGATGGTCAGGAAGATTGACATCCTTTTTCCTGCACAAGGGGGAGGTGAGGCCTTAAAATCAGCAATGAATTCTCTTTTTGAAAAAGCGGAAAGGCATATTTCCGATGGAGCTAATATCCTGGTCCTGACGGACAGATATATAGACAAGGACCGTTGTCCCATTCCATCGCTTCTTGCTGTTTCAGGCTTGCACCATCACTTGATAAAAAAGGGGTTACGCAACTCATGTGGGCTGATAATTGAAACTGGCGAGGCGCGAGAGGTTATGCACTTCACCCTTTTGATTGCATTTGGAATCACTGCGATTTGTCCCTACGTTGCTTTCAGCTCTGTTAGAGAATTGGCGGAACAAGAGCTTCTGCCGGATCAAAAGCATCCGGAAGATGCGATGGATGCCTACATTTCTGCGATTAAGAAAGGACTTTTGAAGTCGTTCAGCCGTATGGGTATTTCGACAATCAGAAGCTTCTTTGGTTCTCAGATCTTTGAAGCCGTTGGAATCGGGAAATCAGTAATTGATGAATACTTCTGTGATACTGCTTCCCGTATAGGCGGTATAGGTCTGGAGGAAATAGCACAGGAAGTCTATGCGCGGCACCGTAATGCATTTCCCCTCTCAGGTAATCCGGATCAACTCCTGGATGTAGGCGGATATTTTTCTGTAAGATACGGCGGCGAAAAACATCTATGGACACCTGAGTCAGTCTATAAGCTGCAGCAGGCTACACGAAACAATGACTATAGAATCTTCAAAGAATATACAAATCTGATTGATGACCAGACAAAAAAATTAGCGACATTACGAGGCCTTTTTGAGTTTAAAGAGTGTGACAATATCCCGATAAGTGAAGTCGAACCTGTCGAAAATATCATGAAGCGGTTTGTGACGGCAGCAATGTCTTATGGTTCAATCAGCAGAGAAACCCATGAAGCTATCGCTATTGCAATGAATAGAATTGGAGGCCGAAGCAATTCAGGCGAAGGAGGAGAAGACCCTGAGCGATTTAAGACGCTTCCAAACGGAGATCGGAAAATATCCAAAATCAAGCAGGTTGCATCCGGACGGTTTGGTGTAACCAGCGAGTATCTGGTGAACGCTGAAGAGATTCAGATCAAGATAGCCCAGGGCGCCAAGCCTGGTGAAGGCGGACAATTACCAGGACACAAGGTAAGCGCTGAGATTGCAAGAGTGCGGCACACAACTCCCGGGGTCTCACTGATTTCACCTCCGCCTCATCATGATATTTATTCCATAGAAGACTTAAAACAAATAATCTATGACCTTCATTGCGCCAACTCTGAAGCAAAGGTATCCGTAAAGCTGGTTTCGGCAGCCGGTGTCGGCACAGTTGCCGCGGGAGTAGCCAAAGCCAAAGCTGACCTGGTCTTAATCAGCGGCTTTGACGGAGGCACCGGCGCAGCGCCCTGGTCCAGCATTATGCATGCAGGGTTGCCCTGGGAGCTTGGACTGGCCGATACACAGCAAACGCTGGTGGCCAACGGGCTTCGGGATAGAATTATTGTCCAGACTGACGGGCAGTTGAAAACAGGAAGAGATATTGTAATTGCGGCATTGTTAGGCGCTGAAGAATTTGGATTTGGAACCGCCGTACTGGTCACATTAGGCTGTATCCTGATGAGAAAATGCCACATGAATACCTGCCCTGTGGGCGTGGCGACACAGGATCCGGTTTTGCGCGCTAATTTTGGCGGGCAGGTTGAGTTCGTAGAACGTTTCTTTCGATTTATTGCCCTGGAAATGCGTGAATATATGGCTGAGCTTGGCTTTAAAACAGTGGATGAAATGGTTGGCAGTGTTGATAGAATTGAAGTTAGAAAGGCTATAAACCATTGGAAAGCAAGGCATCTGGATTTCAGTGCGCTATTAACACACCCTGATCCAGATGGTAAAGCAACTTTACGTTGTGTCAGGAATCAAGATCATGAGTTATCCGGTTCACTCGATAATGAATTGATCAAACTATCTGAAAACGCTTTGACTCAAAAGAAACCTGTCGTAATAGAAATCCCGATTCGAAATATTAATAGAACGGTAGGCACTATGCTAAGCAGTGAAGTCACACGAAAGTTTGGGTCTGCAGGACTTCCGGAAAATACAATTCAGTTGAATTTTAAAGGGTCTGCCGGACAGAGCCTTGGCGCTTTTCTGGCGCCCGGCATAACTATAAGTGTGGAAGGTGATGCAAACGACTATGTAGGAAAGGGAATGTCAGGAGGCAAAATTATAGTTAATCCGTATCAGGAATCAACGTTCAGACCTCATCAGAATATTATTGCGGGTAACGTAATCCTCTATGGCGCCACGGGAGGTGAAATATACCTCCATGGTATGGCTGGAGAGCGTTTTGCTGTCAGGAACAGCGGTGCAACGGCAGTTGTTGAAGGCGTTGGTGATCACGGTTGTGAATACATGACTGGAGGCACGGTGGTCGTTATCGGCCAGACGGGTAACAACTTCGGAGCAGGAATGAGCGGCGGCATAGCCTACGTCTATGATGAACACGAATGGTTCGGAATGAGATGCAACCTGGATATGGTAGACCTGGAGAGTGTCTGGACAGAAGAGGACAAAAATATCCTTCACTCTATGCTGAAAAAGCATTTTAAATATACTAAAAGCGTCAGGGCCAGAGACATCCTTGATCATTGGGAAAGCCGTCTGCCATTATTCGTAAAAGTTATGCCAATGGAATATAAACAATCACTCGAACGTATCCGCCAGAAAGAGCATCGTGACGATGAACTGGTTTTGGCGACAGAGGAGGTATTTCGTGGGTAAACCAACCGGATTCATCGAGACTGACCGTCAGGCAGGCGCCAAGAGTCCTGTCAAAGAGCGGATAAAGGATTATAAGGAATTTGAAGGCAATCTTTCTGCCGGTGAATTGCAGGAACAGGCAGGCCGTTGTATGGATTGTGGCGTCCCGACATGCCATGCATACGGATGCCCTGTAAAAAACAGGGTCCCTGATTGGAACGATATGATTTAGAGAGGCCAGTGGAAACGGGCATTAACGCTGTTACATTCAACTAACAACTTTCCTGAATTTACCGGTCGTGTTTGTCCTGCTCCGTGTGAACCGGCCTGTACATTATCAATTAACAGGGAGTCTGTCACTATAAGGCAGATTGAGAAGCAAATTGTCGAACGAGGCTGGGAGGAAGGCTGGATTCAGCCGCAGCCTGCTGCAATTAAGACAGGCAAGCGTGTAGCCATAATAGGCTCCGGACCTGCCGGGCTTGCGGCGGCGCAACAACTGGTTCGAAAAGGCTATGATGTCATTGTATTTGAAAAGGATGATAGAATCGGAGGCATGTTGCGATATGGGATACCGGACTATAAATTAGACCGCAGTATTCTTGACAGAAGGCTGGAGCAGCTCTACAAAGAAGGCGTTGTTTTTGAGACCCGTGTTAATGTGGGGACAGACCTTTCAGGGATGTATTTGTCACGCTCTTTTGATGTGGTTGTTATTTGTGTTGGCGCACAAATACCCAGAAATCTGGAAATCCCCGGGCGGGATTTAAGGGGAGTCCATTACGCTATGCCATTTCTGACGCAACAAAACCGTAGAATAGCAGGTGATACTATACCTGAAAATGAAGTAATTACGGCCTGTGGAAAACAAGTAATTGTCATAGGAGGAGGAGATACGGGATCAGATTGTATTGGCACAAGCATCCGGCAGGGAGCGGCCAGCGTAACACATATCTATTATCAGGATGTCCCCCCTGAGGAACGACCACTCTGTAATCCCTGGCCTGAATGGCCTAAAACATTCAAAACAAGCTCATCACAGGAAGAAGGTTGTGAAAGGTTCTGGAAATACCAGACAAAAGAGTTTATTGGAGAAAAGGGTTTTCTGACCGGGCTTAAGGTGGCTGAACTGGACTGGACGAGGCCGGAGGACGGTTCACGCGGCACCTACACTGAAAAACCGGATTCAGAAAAAATTATTCCGGCTGATCTTGTGTTTCTGTCATTAGGTTTTCAGCACTGCGAACATGGGCATCTTCTGATGGACATGAAGCTTGAGTTAGACAAAAGAGGCAATATTAAAAAGGATGATAATATGATGACAGGGCTTTCCGGTATTTTTGCTGCGGGCGATGCTGAACTGGGAGCCAGCCTGGTAGTTCATGCTATTTTCAGCGGCAGGCAGGCGGCTGAAGGAGTGCATCGGTATCTGACATCAGAAAGGACGCTGAAAATGAGTTACAATGACAAAAAGTATTAAAAACAAAACCGACTTTTAATTTAATGCTGCAGCTTTTCCAATGTTTCCCATAGTTGATAAGTAGCAACCAGTTCTGTATCCACGGTTGATAATCGGGCCTTTATGCTCACGATCTCATCTTTATGTATCTGATAAAATAGTGGATCGCTCATAGTTTGATGTAACTGGTCTTGTTCAGCTTCAAGCGCTTCTATCCGCCCTGGCAAGGCTTTGAGCTCTTGTTTCTCTTTATAACTAAGCTTACGTGGCCGTTCACATTCTTTTTCCGGCAGCTCTCGCTTACCATCAGTACGCCCGCTTGAGACTTTCTCAACTTGCTTTCTCTGCCGGAGACAATCGTCATATCCCCCGACATATTCATTCACTTCCCCTTCTCCTTCAAACACTATGGTGCTGGTCACAACATTGTTAAGGAAAGCACGATCATGACTAACCAGTAGAAGTGTTCCATTGTAGTCCACCAGCAATTCTTCCAAAAGTTCCAGAGTTTCAATATCCAGATCATTTGTTGGCTCATCCATTACGAGGACGTTTGAAGGCCTGGTAAAAAGACGGGCGAGAAGAAGACGGTTACGTTCGCCACCGGAAAGAACACTGGCAGAAATACGTGCACGGTCAGGCGAAAAGAGGAAATCCTGAAGATAACCCATAACATGCCTTTGTTTACCATTTAAGGTAATAAAGTCGTTTCCCTCACCGACATTGTCATAGACTGATTTATCCTCTTCCAGTTGTGCACGGAGCTGATCGAAATAGGAAATCTGGAGATTGGCGCCATGATGTACTGTTCCCTTCCGGGGACTCAATTCACCGAGAAGAAGACGTAAGAGTGTGGTTTTACCCGAACCATTCGGGCCGATAATACCTACCTTATCCCCCCTCATGATAGTTGTAGAAAAATCTTTAACAACGGATGTATCATCATACCCGTAACCCAGGTTTTTCACCTGTATGATCTTTGCGCCGGACCGTTCAGTCTCATGGGTCGTCATCCGCACCGTGCCTGTTACCATGCGTCGTTCCCTCCGGACTGCACGCATCTTTTCCAGGGCCCGTACCCGTCCCTCATTTCGTGTGCGTCGGGCCTTAACTCCCTGCCGCAGCCATATCTCTTCCTGGGCCAGTTTCTTATCAAATACTGCCCGTTGTTTTTCCTCAGCATCCAATAATGCCTGCTTACGTAACAGAAATGATTGATAGTCACACGCCCAATCGAAAAGCTTGCCGCGATCAAGCTCTATGATGCGATTGGCTATTCTCTTTAAAAACATACGGTCATGGGTTACAAAAAATATTGTCCCTTTATAACGCAGGAGAAACCCTTCCAGCCAATCAATCGATGCAATATCCAAATGATTTGTGGGCTCATCGAGAAGCAGAATCTCTGGTTGGCGAACCAGGCCTCTGGCAAGCAGCACCCTCCGTTTCAGACCTGATGATAGTGTCTGGAATTCTGAATCTGCATCCAATTGTACCAGCGAAATCGCCTTTTCTACCTGATGATGTTTTTTCCAATCGTGATCAATTTCATCTTGCGGCTTACTCCGATCCGGATCTCTCAGCCCATCAAGTACAATATCAAATACGGTGCCATGTGCGTCTCTTGGAATCTCCTGCGAAAGATAAGCGGTGCAGAGTCCTTTTTGCCGAACAACATCTCCCGAATCCGGCATCAACTCCCCATTGATCAGTTTAAGTAACGTTGATTTCCCCGCGCCGTTTCGGCCAAGGAGGCAAGCTCGCTCACCACGCTCTATCTGTAAACTTACCCGGTCAAGGATAAACGGTCCTCCAAAACGGACGCTTACTTCCTGCAGGCTCAACAATGCCATGAATACTCTCCATAGAAATAAAGTTTCTTACTTATGCAAGATCAAAAAACCACCTTTTATTGCCCCAAATCCTGCCCTCATAAATTCAGTGACGTGTGTATTGTAGCAGAAACGATAACATTATTTAATAGTTAAGTCATTAGGACTTGAACCCTTTTGTAAACAAGGATTGATTTGTATTGTATGAAGTGGCTTTATTTCGACTCTAGCTTTTTTTTTGCAAGACTCAGACTGGTTTTTGTTGATTTTGTGTATGGGTGTTCATTGCCTAATTTCACCCGTAATACTGATAATGCCTTCTCATAATACTCAATCGCCTTGCCGTATTGAGCTAAAGTGTAGAATGATTTGCCTGCATCATTTAAATAGGTTGAGTCAGTACCACCAGCTATGCTGTTGGTACTGACTTCAGATTTCACAGGGCGGGCGCAAAGGAAAACTGAGAGTATAGGGATTATTCTTTATGTTCCGAAATAAAAAGATTTTCAATTTCATTAATAATGTCTGATAACTCCAGATGTTTTGATTCAATAATATTTCCATCTTCAAGGTGTTTATGGCAGGGAAATGTCTTTATATTTTTTGCTCTTGGGTCAGGGGCATTGTCATATCTTAATAAATTATTAGAACCTTTTCTGTAATTATAGGCATATTTGTATTTTCCGATTCCTTTGTCAGTTTTCTCGATAAATTCTTTGAAATCAAGGATAGAACCGTTGCGAAATTCTATGAAGCCGGATATAAAGGCAATCTCATCGGCTTTTCTGTCAATATTCAAATTATAACTTGCTATTAAAGAACAGGAGTTGATGATTGATTCTTGCCTGGTGATGTAATCATTTATATTCAAATGTTATATCCTCAAGAGATTTTAATTTCTCCTGCAGTTTTTTCAATGTTTCAAGCTCTCCTTCCCATTCAACAAGAATTAAATCGTCTACTTTGCCGTAAAAAGAATTTCTGTCAAACTTCCCGTGTTTATTCTCAAAGTCTCTTAATTTAACCTGTGTTCTCTGCGCTGCCTTTCTGAGCATCTCGATTTCTGTATGTATAGCTTCCTTTATCTTCTTTTTTGTCCAGTTATTGTCTGTCTCAACAGTAAGTTTTGTCATTTCTGCCGCCTCCTTATTCTATAATGTTAAACTTGACCCGAACGAATCTGAAAAAGTTTAGTTTTACGGCTTGCTTTTGAATTTCTTAATACGGCATTTTTGTTAAAGAAGAGATATGCTTCCTTTTTGGGATATCTTTTTTAGCCCCGTGAATATAAATATTACGACCTTAATAGGGCTATTAAACCCTTTTTATAGTCTTTCAGGCTTTTTTAGAATAGATAATTAAAATGTGATAAAAGCGATTCTTAACTGCTTCTTGTTCAGGGATATTATAAAAGAGTGGGGTTGTTTTGCAATAAAATTCATCTGGGAAAATTGGACGTTGATATACGCAGATGAACACGGAGGGTATAGGCAAAAAGACGGAAACAATAAAGACAAATTCCGAGAATCAATGACTAATGAACAGACTAGCTAATCAAGCCGAAATATTCCTTGCCATCTCTATGCGTTTGGATATGGGCGGATGACTGTAAAAGAGTAATTCTACAAGTCTGTTTGGGGTTCTGTCTGCCAGGTTCTGTTCTGCCAGTTTGTCCATTGTAGAGATAAAGGCCTCCGGATCATTGGTCTTCTCAATCGCATATCTGTCACACGCCCTTTCAAACCTTCGGCTAATTGCATTCTGAATCGGCATCAGTATGAAACCCAAAACTCCCAAAACCATGCATATAACAGGAAATGCGGCGATATCATGTATACTTTGATATCCAAATACCACTATCAGTTTTGACAGCACATAATGGCATAACGCAAACCCTAAACCACCTGTAATTGTACCAATCACTAACATTTTCCATATATGACGATAAACGTGATGACCCAACTCGTGAGCAAATACGGATTTTATCTCAGCCAATGAATACGAGTCCAACAGTGTATCGCCCAGAAGCACTCTTCTGGTGCTTCCCATACCGGCAAGTGCGGCGTTTGCCTTCTTTGTATTTTTGCTTAGGTTAATCTTATAAACCCCCTGAATATTGATTCCCGTACCTTCTGCAAGTGATTCCAAACCCTCCTTAATCTCCTCATTTTCTATGGGCACGCTTTTGTAAAACAGGGGAAAAACAAGAACGGGAGCAAGTTTTGCCATAATAATTGAGAAAAATATCCAGATAATGGTAACAAATATCCACCATGTGTTTGGGAAATTTCTGAGAAATATATACATTATCTCAACCAGAAGAACAAGAAGCGCCAGTGATATCAGAAACTTCTTTATTTCGTCCTTTACCCACCCAAGAAATTTCTGATTTGATAATTTAAAGATGTGTTCTAAAACAAAGCCTCCATAAAAACTCAAGGGGATTGTGATAATATCAATAATTATTACAAAGACTAAAATATAAAGCGCTATCAAGAGGTATTGATTGACCGTAATTAGTGAGATAAGATGTTTCAGGATGTTTGAGCCAAACAGGCACATGAACACTAAATATATCAGCGCTACTATTATGCCGTTAATGGCTAATATATGTTTTTGCAAAGAATATTTCTTTGATAATTCTATGGATTGATTTTTTATGTTATCAGACATTTATTTCTGCCACTAAGTCACAAAATGATGGTTAGTAGATAAAAGTAACGATGCCTACCGATACATTACTAGATTCCCGATCGGTGTCGGGAATGACAAAATGAAGCTTAGCACTGCCAGCGGGGCTTTGCGGTGAATTATATGTTTTCTTCCTCCAGGAATACTTCTACTTCCCTGAAATCGGGAATTGCCGTCCTGCCCCCAACCTTTCTGCACTTGAGTGCTGCCGTTGCAGAGGCAAATCTCATTGTATTATTCAAATCCCATCTCTGCAGCAATCCAAATATGAATGCGCCATGAAATACATCGCCACACCCGGTTGTGTCTACAGCCTTAACCTTGAACGCCGGTTGGTAAAAATAGCTTTTTTTAGAAACACTTATACTTCCCTTTTCGCCCAGTGTTACTATTACGGCCCTGGCGCCAACTTCCAACAGCTCCATTGCAGCTGCTTTGGGATTGTTACCATTGTAATATTGCCTGGCAAAATCTTCAGAAGCAATAAAGTAATCAGACATTTTGATAAGTTCCAGAGAACCCTCCCTCATGCTGCCCGCATCCACGACAACCGTTACTCCCGCATCTCTGGCGCATTTAGCAGCCTCAAGGGAACAGTCTTTCATAAGTCCATCCAGGTGCAATACTCTTGCTGTGCTTATCAAATTCCTGTTCACCTCGTCCGGTCTTAATGGTGTAACGGTTGCTTCAGACCAGAAAATAGTTCTCTTTCCGGTTTCCTTTTCTATTGCGATAAAAGCAAATTGAGATCTTTTGCCCTTTTCGACAACAATATTGTCTATATTTACAAATTCGCTTGTTAAGCTTTCTTTAATAAGGTCACCAAAATAATCGTCAGATATCTTCCCGATAAATGCAGTTCTGGCTCCCAGCCTGGACAACGTAACCATAGCCGTTGCCACCGGTCCTCCACCCTGAACAGTGAGATCTCTGACTTCCTCCTTCTCGTTGATATCCGGATATTGTCCAACAACTCCCAGATAATCAACACAGCATTGCCCTAATCCAACGACATCATAAGTCAAGGGTTTTGCCCATCTCTTCCTTCATATATCAGCCCCAAATCTTTTATCATTTGTAAATCATCAACCGGAGCCTTACCCCTCGTAGTAAGGTAATCCCCTATCATTGTGCTGTTAGCCCCTGCGTAAAACATCCAGCTCTGCACGTCACGCAGATTCTCTTCTCTGCCTCCCGCAACCTTTAACTCTTTATCAGGAAATATATGACGGAAAACAGCTATAATTTTTAAAATCTCCATAGGTTCTAAAGGACTTTCCAGAGAGGAGGGCGTTCCCTTTACCGGACTAAGGAAATTCAGAGGTATTGCGTCTACATCAAGCTCTTTCAGCCTGAAAGCCAGGTCTAACCTGTCTTCAGCGCTCTCACCAACGCCAAAGATCCCACCGCTGCAAATCTTCAGACCCGCTTCTTTTGCAACCTTAATTGTCTCCACTCTATCCTTATATGTATGCGTTGTGCAAATATTTGGATAGTATGCCTCTGATGTTTCAAGATTGTGGTTAATCATCTCTACTCCACTTGAAACCAGCTTCTTAGCCATTTTACTCGTAATTGTACCTATTGACGTATGAATGGGAGGGCCATCTTTCTTCGATAATTCATATGCGTCTTCACATATCCTGTCGAAATCGTCACTGCCATCCAGACTATATCCACTTGTTACAACACCGACACAATTTGATTTATATTTCTTTCCTCTTTCTACTGCCCCCGCAATCTGCTCTTTTTCCACTAATGGAAAATTTGATATATCCGTTTGGTAACGACTGGATTGAGAGCAGAATCTGCAATCTTCGGGACAACTCCCCTGCCTGGCGCTTATTATTGAACACAAACTGATTACGTTTTTAAATGAATTGTATCGTATACGGTTTGCCCAATAAAGCAGGTCATATATTTCATTCCCGCTTATCCCCATCAGGAAATGAGCTTCATCACAGGATATTCCTTTTCCCTGTAGCACTCTATTTGCAATCTTTTCTATCTTTGTATTCATGTAATAAAGGTAGATTCGCCCTGCGGTGTAATATAGTAGCTCTGCTCCACAGGGCTTAATCCACCCTACACGTTATATTAATTAGAATTCGTTTGTAGATATTTATTGCTGTTGTAGAGTTTTGTACTCTTTACTAATTTTGTTCCACACAATCTCAGGGCGGTCGGAGCTGATATATGTCATACAGGCGCCCCCCTCAAAACACCAGGCAGCAATATTTCTCACCCCTGAATCAAAAGCCGTCTTAATGGCAGTAGATACCTCTTCTTCTCTCCCTTCCGGAACCCTGAACCCCTGTATCCATATCTGAGGTTCTTTGTTGTGAGTTTCACACAGGCGTACTACCTCACGGGAAACTTTCTCTACAAAATCATTCACATTTTCTTTATAAGCAAACCAATATGGATCACTTCCAAATATATCAATGTTTTTTAACTTAACCAGTTTTTCCCACTGATATATCCCATATTTAGGCTCGCTTATTGGGAAAACACAAACTGCATTCTTTAATCCTTTTTGTGAAGAAATATCTGATAAATATTCTAAAAAATTCAGGATAGTTTCCTGTCTGAACTCCATTACTTGATCCGTAAACTCCAGGGGCATTTCGTATCCATAACAGTTTTTAAAGATGTCTTTGCACGTATTACACGTACACCCCCATATTATTTTTGTTTTAGCAAACAATTCGGTAAATTCTCCATAGAACAGATGAGGCTCATCCCAAAAGACGCCTTCCGCCCCTGTACTTGCCGCATGTTCTACCCACTGAGACATCTTTTCTCTGAAGGCTCTTGAATTTATGCACGCCTTATTTACATTAATTTCGCCTTCTGCAAAACTCAGCTTCTGCCTTGCTTCCGGAAACAGTTTTACAAACGTAGAAAATGATTCGCCGCCAAAAACCCTGCCAATCCCCCATGGATCGAGAAAGACCTCCAACCCAACCTCCCTGCTCACTTTAACTATGTCAACCATGGTTTGAGAATGATAAGTAATATCGTGTTCACTCATAGTATGAACAACACTATTACACCCATCATTTATCATTTTCTCCATGTCAGTTCTGACATGTTTTAATGTCCTGTTACCAAAATAACTGGCACCTAATTTCATTTATACTAAGCCTCTCTTAATACTTTGAATAAATTTAACACCCTGCTGGCTAACTACTATAATCACGTGTAGCGGAAACCTTGCTGCCCGAAAGACAGGTCAGGCGGGCAGGTTTTCACCTCCATGCGTTTGGTAAGCATAAACGATCATAAAAAAATAATAGTACTTCTAAGAAATAATTCTGTCAAGAGAATCTATATCGATGGGTTATACATTAATATAAATTTATACTTGAATTAAATAATTACATTTGATATAAGATGGCTGTAAAAGGTTCTGCAGTGTACGTGATAGAAGCAAAATATTTTTAAAACCTACAAGCGTCTAACAGGGAGCTTTTTTTGGCTGGCCTTTTTCTTTACTTAATGTGGAGAATGGTTAACAAAGGGTGCCCACCTTGAAAAAGGGTTGACGAAAAAATTCTTCACACGGCATTAGCGGAGCCTTTTATTCTTATATCAATTCTTTCATTCAGTACATTTTAATGCCCACACAAGTACAAAAATGGTTGCGTAAAACAGGAATGTAAATTCTGTATTAGAGTATACTGCAATCTCACATACTCAGGATTTGAAAATACACTTAATAAAATACTGAAAAAGCAATCAAAACAGCATCAAAATAATTCCAAAGATTATTATAAAAAGTACTTGACAAATCTAAATAACACAATTATATTAATGGTGTTTTATACATCTATTTTACATCAAAAGAAGTATTCAACATCCCCTGGCACAGAATCTTACAAAATTCTTAATTTCTGCGTATTCATGAGAAATTAAAATATCTGGTGCTAAAATACAAAAGTAAAGTGAATCCTGGAAACTTGTAAATCAGTACTATTCTGCATATTAGAACAAATGAGTTGATAAAACATAAGCAAAGATCACCAGAAAACCTTTTCTAGTAGAATCCTCTCTAAATAATTGCTTATTTCCAAATAGATGAATAACTCTTAAAATCAGTATCGACTATTCAAATCTCATTTAGCCATACATAAGTGTCAAAGAATTTCTTTATTATAGATGGACATTCGCAATTATACCAGGCTTACTATGCAATCACTGGATTAACGACACCATCAGGACAACCAATTAATGCAGTGTATGGTTTTACGAGGATGTTACGTAAAATTCTGAAGGAGGACAAGCCCTCTTACATGGCAATAGCTTTTGATTCCAAGGGACCTACATTCAGACACTTAGAGTATAAAGAATATAAAATTCACAGAAAAACTACGCCGGACGACCTGATCTCTCAAATACCTCTTATGTATGACGTAATAAATGCTTACAATATACCATTTTATGCTATTCAGGGCTACGAAGCTGATGACATAATAGGAACCATTTCCAAGAAATTGTCTAAAGGGAAGATTGAATGTACTATTATAACAACAGACAAGGATATGGAACAGTTGATTGATAAATATATAAAGATTTTCAACCCCAGAAAGAAAGAGATAAATGATTTAGAGAAGATGCGTAAAGAAAAGGGAATTGAACCGGAAAATGTTATAGACATTCTGGCTCTCGGGGGAGACTCCAGCGATAATATCCCCGGTATTCCCGGTATCGGCTATAAGACTGCTTTAAATCTCATTAGAGAATGGAAATCATTGGAAAATGTATTAGCAAATGTTGACAAAATAAATGGCAAGAAAAAGCAGGAAAACTTATTGAAGTATATAGAGTCGGCCAGGCTCTCTAAAAGACTGGCAACTATAAATACAGAAGTCCCGTTGGATTTTAGTCTCGAATCCTGCCGTTTGACAAATTTCGACAATATCAAGCTTAATGAATTATTTACCAAATACGGCTTTAACTCATTCCTTACTGAAAATCATGATAATTGAATGAAGCAAAGGGTGAAGGTAATTGGTATCGCTGGTGGTATAGCAAGTGGAAAAAGTACAACAGCAAAAATGCTGGAATCATTGGGAGCAAATATTATCGACGCTGACAAGATTTGCCATCGGCTCATTAATACTAAAGATATAGTACAAAAAATCACTGATAGATGGGGAGATCATTTAAAAGACGAGCATGGTAAAATAGAAAGGCACAAACTCGGGAAAATCGTATTCGCAGATAAAAAAGAGCTATCCGCATTAAATAAAATAATACACCCAAAGGTAATAAATCGAATTAAAAGCCGAATTGCTAACCTTAAGGACAAAGCGACAGCAAAGGCAATAGTTCTAGATGCCGCTCTGTTAGTGGAATCAAACTTAATAGACATCTGTGACATTATGCTATTTGTCAATACCAAAAAGAGTACATGCAAGACAAGAGTACAAAAAAGTCGAAAGTGGCCTTTAGATGAAATAACCAAAAGAGAAAAATTCCAAGATTCATTACGGAGAAAAAGGGAAATTGCAGACATTGTTATTAACAATAACCAGTCTCAAGCGGATACATTAAAACAAGTTAAAGATTTTTGGCGTCAATTTATAACTAAAAAGTAATTTGGAGAATAACATGGTTTCAACAAAGACTAGTAAGAAAGCAAGTGCAGCTACCGCAGAGAAGGATATCAAGGACATTAAGGATACGATGGATACTAATGATACTAATGAAAAGTATGAAGAAATTAAGAAAGGTGATATGCATATCACCGCATTGCAGAAAATGACAATAAAAGAGCTTCAAGATACAGCTAAAAAGGAAGGCATCAAGGAGTGCTCCGGCCTTAAAAAACAAGAATTGATTTTTAAAATACTTAAGGAGCGTGTAAATCAAAATGGCCTTATGTATGGAGAGGGGGTAGTAGAGGTATTACCTGAAGGGTTCGGGTTTTTACGTTCTCCAGACTATAATTATTTACCATGCCCTGATGATATATATATTTCACCGTCACAAATAAGACGTTTTGGCATAAGAACCGGTGCAATAATTTCCGGGCAAATACGGCCTCCTAAGGAAAACGAAAGATATTTTGCCCTGCTCAGAGTAGAGGCCATAAATTATGAGAATCCGGACCGCCTGAATGAAATGATCGTCTTTGATGATTTAACGCCACTACATCCTAATAAACGTCTTTTGTTGGAAGTAAAGAAAGACGAAGTAGAGATGAGAATAATGGACCTTGTTACTCCGATAGGAAAAGGACAGCGTGGTTTGATCGTTGCGCCTCCCCGCACGGGAAAAACTGTTCTCCTTCAGGAAATTGCAAACAGTATTACAAAAAACCACCCTGAAGTCTACCTGATAATTCTCTTAATTGATGAACGACCGGAAGAGGTGACTGAGATGGCCAGAGCCGTCCGGGCCGAAGTAATTGGTTCAACTTTTGATGAACCGGCAAGTCGTCATGTTCAGGTCGCTGAAATGGTGATAGAAAAAGCCAAACGTATGGTAGAATACAAAAAAGATGTTGTAATATTACTTGACTCCATCACACGCCTTGCAAGAGCATATAATACTGAAATCCCGCATAGCGGAAAGATATTATCAGGTGGTGTTGATGCGAATGCGCTTCAGAAACCCAAACGATTCTTTGGCGCTGCAAGGAATATTGAAGAAGGCGGAAGTTTGACAATAGTTGCTACAGCACTCATAGATACCGGCAGCAGAATGGACGAGGTTATCTTCGAAGAGTTTAAGGGTACTGGCAACATGGAATTACACCTGGACAGGAGACTGGCAGATAAAAGGCTATTCCCTGCAATAGACATCAACAGATCCGGAACAAGGAAGGAGGAGTTAATACTTGATCCTGATGAACTGAAAAGAGTATGGTTGTTACGAAGGGTTCTGAATGAAATGAATCCGGCAGATGTATTGGAATTACTAATCAGCAGACTGACAAAAACTCAGACAAATGCCGAATTCTTAATGAGCATGAATCTAAAAAGGTAATAGTCTAGAGTCTACGACTCAGAGAGGTTGTTACTGGTTTAAAACTCAAAGAATTATTTATAACTGCCGATTGAGTATTTCCCTTGCTTTTACTCATCAAATATACCATCAGTATAGAAATGTCTGCAGGAGACACTCCGGAAATACGCGAAGCCTGCCCCAGTGAAACAGGGCGAAATCTGGCTAGCTTCTGCTGAGCTTCTTTCCTTAATCCCTGTATACTGTCATAGTGGAAATGTGAAGGAAGTGAAAGTTTTTCCATCTTTTTAAACTTTTCGATTTGCTGTTTTTGTCTATTAATGTAGCCTTCGTATTTCGCCTCTATTTCCACCTGTTCCTGCACAAGAACCGAAATACTTCTTGCCCTTAGGTCACTATCGACCTCTAACAAATCATTAAAGCTTATATTGGGACGCCTCAAAAGCTTTAATAATGAATCTTCCCCGTTCTTTTTGCGCTCAAGATATTCTCTTGTCTCTGAAATGTTTTTCTCTTTCTCCAATAACCCACCCCATTGATCACTACTAATCAAACCATACTGATAGCCGTATCTCATGAGTCTTCTATCGGCATTATCATGTCGAAGAACAAGTCTATACTCGGCTCTGGAAGTAAACATTCTATACGGCTCTTGCGTACCTTTTGTAACTAAATCATCAATCAGAACACCAATATAAGCTTCGGAACGATCAAGGATAAAAGGTTCGCATCCCCGGATTTTCAACACAGCATTTATTCCAGCCATAATTCCCTGCGCAGCCGCCTCCTCATAACCTGAAGTACCGTTTATCTGCCCTGCCAGGAAAATATTTTCAACATCCTTTGCCTCCAGTGAAGGCTTAATCTGAGTGGGCGGCACATAATCGTATTCTATCGCATATCCGTAACGTGTAATATCTGCATTTTCTAATCCCCTTATTGAATGAATCATTGCTTCCTGAACATCAAACGGAATACTGGTAGATATGCCATTACAATACACCTCTGTGGTGTCATGCCCTTCTGGTTCAAGAAATATTTGATGATGATCTTTATCTGGAAATCTGGTTATTTTGTCTTCGATGGAAGGACAATATCTCGGTCCTACAGCCTTGATCTGTCCCGTAAAGATTGGAGAACGATCAAGGTTTGATTTTATGATCTCGTGTGTTATGTTGTTCGTGTGAGTTATATAGCATTTGATCTGAGGTCTTAGAATCTTCTTAGTTGAAAAAGAAAATACTGTAGGATTCTCATCACCATCTTGTGCCTGCAATATATCATAATTTATCCTGCTGCCGTTAAGACGTGGTGGTGTCCCTGTTTTAAGCCTATCAATCTTGAAACCTAAATTCTGCAAACTGCCAGATAATTTTTCGGCAGACGGTTCGCTGGATCTTCCTCCTTTCGACTGGGAGTTGCCAATGTGAATTAATCCATTAAGAAACGTACCGGTTGTAATAATTACGGCCTTAGACCTGTACCTTGTCCCGCTTTTACCGATTAAACCCAGGATTCCATTATCATGAATTATAATTTCTTCAACGCAATCCTGGCGTAATGAGATATTGGCCTGCTCTTCCAGTCTCCTTTTCATCGTCAACTGATACAGTCTTTTGTCCGCCTGTGCGCGAGGCGACCGTACTGCGTGTCCTTTACTTGCATTAAGAAGTCTGAACTGTATGCCGGTCGCATCAATTACCTTCCCCATTTCACCGCCAAGGGCATCCACTTCACGCACTAATTGACCTTTTGCAAGCCCGCCAATTGCAGGGTTGCACGACATTTGAGCTATAGTATCAAGATTCATGGTCAACATGGCTGTCTGCATACCCATTCTTGCAGATGCCAATGCCGCCTCACATCCGGCATGACCACCGCCAACAACAATAACATCATAATTAATATACATCATTTTGCCTTCTGTACCACCCGTTTCTCTCTAATCACAGTAACCGTAACTTCTCCAGGATATTCAAGTTCTTCTTCTATTTCTTTTGCTATATCATGGCAAATTTTTGAGGCCGATTTATCACTAACCTTGTCTGGATGAACGATCACCCTTACTTCTCTGCCAGCCTGTATTGCATAGGCGCTTTCAACTCCACCAAAAGACATTGCCACACTTTCCAACTTCTCCAGCCGTTTAACATACTTCTCAAGAGTTTCCCGCCTTGCCCCCGGCCTGCTGGCCGAAATTGCATCTGCCGCATTTATCAATACAGAATAAACCGTTTCGGAAGGCACTTCTTCATGATGCGAAGCAATCGCATTTACAACCTCAGGTTTTTCATCATATCTTTTAGCAATATCCGCCCCTACAAGAGCGTGAGTACCTTCAACATCTGAACTAACGGCCTTACCAATGTCATGCAGAAGACCGCATCTTCTTGCAATCTGTGCATCCAGTTTTAATTCACCTGCCATGATACCCGCTAAATTAGATACCTCTATAGAATGCTGAAGCTGATTCTGCCCGTAGCTGGTACGATATCTTAGCCGGCCTATTAAATTGATGATTTCTGAATGCAAATCATGTATTCCCAACTCGAAGCTCGTCTGTTTCCCGGTTTCCTGAATAATCTGTTCAATATCTTTTTCTGTCTCCTGTACTACTTCTTCTATCCGTGCAGGATGAATTCTACCATCCAGGATTAATTTCTTCATCGCCAGCCTGGCAACCTCCCTGCGAACACCGTCAAATCCTGAAAGAACTATGATTCCAGGGGTATCATCAACGATTACGTCAATTCCTGTTGCTTTTTCAAAGGCACGAATATTTCTACCTTCACGGCCAATAATCCTCCCTTTCATTTCGTCACCGGGTAATTCAATTGTACTTACAACATTATCGACCGCGTTATTTGCCGCACATCGCTGTATGGCAGTACACAATATTGAAACTGCATTCTTTTCGGATTCCTCTTTGGCTTTTTTTGTGTACTTTTCTATTAAGTGGACACATTCCTTTTCAAGTTCTTTTTCCAGGCGGCTCAACAATAGTTTTTCAGCTTCTTCTCCGGTCAACCCTGAAACTCTAAAAAGTGTATTTTTCCCTTCCTGAATAAGGTCTTCAAGCTGTAATTCTTTTTTCCCAAGTTCTATTTCTTTGTTTGATAAATTAGAAGCCATACTTTCAATGTATTTCTCCTTTTTTGTAAGTATATCTATCTTTCTCTCCAAATTGTCTTCTCTTTTACTCAAACGCTTTTCCAGGTGACGTAATTCTTGTCTTGATTCCTGCGTCTCTTTCTCAAAAATCTCTTTCCTTTTGTACAAATCTTCTCTGGCTGTAATGTTGGCGTTTTTTAATATCCTCTCCGCCTCTAATTTTGCTTCTTTAATCACGTTCCTGGAGGTTCTCTCCCTGCTAACTTGACGTAACTTGAAAAACAGATAACATATTAAAAAACCAAATGTTATGCAAACAGGCAATACAAATACATAAAATAATTTTGGTATTTCAGTGAAAATATGGATAGGTCATCACCGCCTTTTTTAAAAATAGACAATTAAAAAGATTTCTGGAGATTCAATTGAAGATTCTATAGATTCTCAGAATAAAAGAATTGAGGTATGGAAGAATACTAACGGCAAGATTTATAGTCGTCCCTTGTGCTCTAACGAAACGATTTTAACTTGGAATAGTCTTAAGATTTCCTGGAAATGATTCTAGCTATAAAAAATAAACTATATCTACCTGAATACACGGATAAGCTATACAAAATAAGTTATCAACACACTCAGGATATTACATAAAGTTCCTTTTTTTATAAAAAAATTCAAGATAAAAATTTAATCCAAAGGCTAATGCAATGATATAAGTAATTTTCATCTTAATGGAATTCATTTTAAGACCAATAAATATATCCAAAACTCATTCCTCGTTAAAACAAAAAAAGCTTTCTTTCCTCAATTCTTCTTTCATATAAGACAAATCTATATATACACTTTAACTAACACCAATATTTTATGCTATATAAACAAGAATAGAAATTTTTGCATTAAATACTCAAAAACTATCGCATAACTCTGGTGCCAGATATTTCATAAAAATGTATTGTGAATATATATTACAAACAAACGGAAGTCAAGTAATTTAAAACAGATAAATTAGTTTTATACGAATAGAGCAATCTTTTAATAGCCACATGACATCCAAAAGTCAGATTATTTTAGTTCTTATCTAGCGACGTCCTCTGGTAGTCATCTGGTACATAAACAAGAAAACAACAAAAGCTAAGATACCACCAACAAATATGTAAACCGTAATTTTACCGGTAACGGCATAAACATTGGATGTCCCTATACTGATTAGGGCAGCAATACCTATACAAAAAAAAGTTGTCAGGAGTGTATAAAACACTCTTTTTTTCATTCTTTTTCTCTTATGGATATGATGGTAATATTTTGGTCTTCTATGCTTTTCTGACATTTTTACCATATTGAATACTCCACTTTGGGGAACATTGACTAACAATAGAAGCTATAACTTTTACTCCCGATTTGGAAAAAGCGCTTTTGTGTTTAATCCAGAAAATATACATAATAGCGCCATATGTCAATAATAAACAGATATAAATTTTACGCTTACTTAATGTGGTGCAGTATAAAAAAGGGTTATTCAACATAAATATTTAGTCGTTTACACTATCACTATTATAATCTACAATAATGTTAATTATGGACAAATCGTTAGTAGACATATTCTGGGTCTTGATATGGTAAAATCAAACAAAATACAAAAAAAGGGCATAAGATAAATGTCAAAGGCAAAGATTATGATTGTTGAAGATGAGTGGATTACTGCTGAAGATATAAAAATGAGATTACAGGCTTTGGGATATACTGTTTCCTCCCCGGCATCTACAGGAAAGGAAGCGATTCAAAAAGCTAAGGAAGATAAGCCTGATTTAGTGCTGATGGACATTGTGTTAAAAGGTGAGATGGATGGGATTGAAGCGGCAAGTCAAATCCACACATGTTTGGATATACCCATTATCTATCTGACAGCTTATGCCGATGAAAAGATACTGGATCGGGCAAAAATAACAAAACCGTCTGGATATATCGTCAAGCCTTTTATAGATGAAGACTTGAAAATAGCTATTGAGATAGCTCTTTACAAACACAAGTCCGAAAAAGAAAGAAAAGACTAACCCGCCTGTACCTATTCGGGCAGGTACAAGAACTCCGTGATGCAATCTGTATAGAAGAGTTCCATTCTTGTGTATATGCTACCTTTCAGACTTTAAACTGGCTATCTCCTGTTGCAACTTTTTCAGCTCCATTTCCAACATACCTTTGTGAGCAAGCTCCTGATTAGCAACTTTAATGAACATCCTTCTACTACCCTCATGTTCTATGGAATTTGCAAGTTCCAGGTAAAATTTATAACTTGACTCCTCCTTAGGAATTGCAATGATCAATACTTCTACTACTTTTTCAATCTCTTTAATTCGTTCCTGTAAACTTTTAATTTGATCCTTCATAGATCGCCCTCCTTAATTAACCTGCCCGAATAGGTACAGGCGGGTAAGATAAGAAATCATGACAGTTTTTCAATGAGGCAGTCCGTAAACTAGCTTGCCACCCAAATGCCCCAGATAGCCGACAAGTGGTAAGATGGAAATGTTTAGAATAATGAATACGACATTGAGGACACCTGTATTGTCCAGTATCCCGGGGTAAAACCAGTCCCAAGTAGTACATAGTCCCCCAACTAAAATCAATATTCGCCCGTAACGGATTTTGCTAATGAAGATATGTGTTCTTACACCCCTGTATTTCTTTTTCCACTCATGGATTCCGGTAAAATGTGAAATCGGCGTAAAAAAAGTTGCTATTATCATGAGGTAGAAATATGAATTGTGGAATGAATCCTTATCTGAAAGCAGAGCAAGGAAAAGAAAAAAAATCGCTACAGGGTAGAGGGCGGCCGGGAAGTGAACGAACATCGCATGAAAAGGAATATTAAATAAGCCAATTTTTATTTTTGTCTTTTCTGGAAAGATTTTTTTTAGAATTTCAGCCCAATTTGTTCTCATGATCAATTTCAGGTAAAACCTGTTTTCCCTATTGCTGTTTTTTAATTAAAAAATATTTTACTTAAAAATCCTTTATAAATGTAGTAAAAAACTTATGAGATAGTACGGTAGGCGGGGTGACATATTTGTTTTTATATCTCTATGTATCCTGATATTTATTCTTCCAGAAGCAAGAACATAAGCTACTTTTAAAACTTTTTGCGCCTTCGTTGGTAAGTTTTGAAATTCCGATACCGCAAACTAAACTAATCACGAAAAATTATCTTGCCTTTCTTTCTATGTACCGTTTATCATTATTACTTAAAAGCTAAGGTTACTTGTACAGTTAGAATTGTACTACAAAAATAACTATAAGAAGTAAGTAATGGACAAATCGTCAGTCGATATCTTTTGGGTCTTGATATGTGCGGGCCTGGTGTTTTTAATGCAGTCAGGTTTTACTTGTCTGGAGTCTGGACTGACACGGTCAAAGAACAGCATAAACGTTGCCATAAAGAACATAACCGATTTTGGAATATCTACCATCTTGTTCTGGGCGATTGGTTTCGCACTGATGTTCGGAACGTCATACAACGCATGGATAGGATCAACAGGATTTCTTTTGCCTCTTGAAGAAGGGACATGGCCTACTACATTTTTTCTATTTGAGCTTATGTTCTGTGCCACAGCAGTGACGATTGTCTCAGGAGCCACAGCGGAGCGACTGCGGTTCAGAAGCTACATCATCGCATCGATTATACTATCCGGCCTGATATATCCGACCTTTGGTCATTGGGCCTGGAACGGCTCCCAAAATGGTATATCCTCTGGTTGGCTTGGAATGTTGGGATTTGTAGATTTCGCCGGTTCAACCGTGGTTCACAGTGTCGGGGGATGGGTTTCCTTAGCAACATTGCTGGTTATCGGTCCCCGCGAAGGGCGTTTCCCTAAGGGTGGAGTTCACAAAAAGATTCATGGCAGCAACCTTCCCTTATCTGTACTAGGCGCATTTCTTCTGTGGAGCGGTTGGTTTGGGTTCAATGGTGGCAGCACCCTTGCCTTTAACGACAGGGTTGCAGGAATCATTATAAACACATTTTTGGCTGGCTCTACAGGTTCTATGGTTACGCTTGCTATTGGATGGTTGCTTCGGCGGCGCCCTGATCCAGAACTACTGATCTTCGGTTCTATAGCAGGTCTTGTGGCCATCACTGCCCCGGCACATGCTGTAAATGCAATATCGGCCATAGCCATCGGAGGAATCGGTGGAATTGTGATGCTAGGTGTGGAATATCTTTTGGAATATCTGCACATCGATGATGCTGTGGGAGCCATTCCCGTGCACCTGGGCGCTGGGATCTGGGGCACACTTGCTGTTGCTATCTTTGGCGAAACAGAACTCCTGAACACAGGACTCAATCGTTGGGATCAACTTCTGACACAGGTTATAGGTATAGGTGTATGCTTCTTATGGACATTCGGCACGTCTTTTTCGTTATTTCTATTAATAAACCGCTTTCTCCCATTTCGAGTTACGCCTGAGAACGAATATATCGGCCTTAATGTCTCTGAACATGGGGCTACCACAGAACTCCTGGATATGTTCAGGACTATGGATGCACAGGCTAAGACGGGAGATATGAGTCTCCGTGTACCGGTGGAACCTTTCACAGAGGTTGGCCAGATTGCTGAGCGTTACAACATTGTCATGGATGCCCTTCAGAAAGCTACTGCCAGGACCGAAGCCTCTCTTGAAGAAAAAGAAGTGCTTCTGCGAGAGATACATCATCGGGTCAAGAACAATATGCAGGTTATTTCCAGCTTGCTTCGGCTTCAGTCCAGAAATGTCAGGGATGAACAACAGATAGAAATGCTCAAGGAAAGCCAGAACCGAATAAAAGCGATGGCTCTGATTCACGAGAAACTTTACGGGTCAAAAGACCTGGCAAACATTAATTTCAACGATTACATTAAGAATCTTGTTAATGACTTGTTTTTATCTTATAAGGTGAGTGCTGGCAAAGTCTCACTGAAGATGAATATTGAAGCTGTTTCCTTTGGAATTGATACTGCTATACCCTGTGGATTAATAGTCAATGAACTGGTATCCAATTCACTGAAATACGCATTTCCAAAGGGGAAAGACGGTGAGATTAAAATATCCCTGCATAAAATTGCAGATTTGAAGTCCGACATGTATGAGTTAACAGTCAGCGACAACGGTACCGGTATACCTGGAGATTTGGATATCAGAAAGACCGAATCTCTAGGGTTACGGCTGATTACAAATTTAGCTGAAAATCAACTTCAGGGCAAAGTTGAACTAAACAGAAACGAAGGAACAGAATTTCAAATTAAATTCAAGGAAGCAAAATATAAAGAAAGGATATAAGACATGACAAAGGCAAAAATTATGATTGTAGAAGATGAATGGGTTACTGCTGACGATATTAGGATGTGCTTGCAGAGTTTGGGATATACAGTTACCTCTGTAACGTCTTCGGGAGAAGAAGCTATTCAAAAGGCAGAGAATGATAGGCCGGATTTAGTGCTAATGGACATTATGTTAAAGGGTGAGATGGATGGGATTGAAGCAGCCAGACAAATCCGTTCTTGCTATGGCATACCTATTGTCTATCTCACCGCTTATGCCGATGAAAAGATACTGGAGCGGGCCAGTATAACAGAACCATTTGGATATATTGTTAAGCCTTTTGTAAACGAAGACTTAAAGATAGCAATCGAAATAGCCCTTTACAAGCATAGAGTAGAAAAAGAAAGAAAGAGGCTCATTGAAAACCTCCAGGATGCACTCCCCAGGATCACGACATTATCAGGCTTACTCCCCATCTGCCCTTCCTGCAAAAAGATACGAGATGCCGAAGGTAATTGGAAATAAAAACCCGGACTTTTCACCCAGTTGTATTTGGATTGCTTATTTGAGATTCGATTAACTCTTAACTGTTGCTGCCAAATCTACTGTATCTTGCTCATTAGTTGATTGATATTCATATCTGGCAATGAGAGCATTTGCATATTCTACATGTGACCACATAAGCGGTATGGCAAATTGGATAACGGTTTTCTTCTCCTCGTAAATATCCCTTCTAATCTTATCGTAGCTTTTTTTCATGAAGAAAAGCTCCTCTACAATAATGTCATATGAGAGATTAGGAATCAGGATTTCAGGGTGGAATTCTTTCTTTGCATCAAGCCCCACTTCCCATTCCAGGCGGATAAACTCTTCAAACCTTCTTTTCGTACTCAAATGTTCGGGGATAAATCCTTCTACGGTTCTATATTTGTCAATTTGATCTAAAATAGTATCCCCTCTCTCCACCGCTCCCGTTTTATAACAATACTGCGCCAGCATTGCAGTATATTGAATCCAAGGTCCGTTTCCTGCATGTATATGTGTTTCAATATCTTCTGTAAAAGGAAGATACCTTTGCAGCATGCCAAGTTCAGAGTCCCAGAGATTCTCTACCATGAAGTTGACAGAATTAGTAATAATATCAGGATTCTCATCCAGGACACAGGAATCACAATGCTCTTCTTTACACTGGAAATAAACCGGACTCATCAGAGTGACATCAGGCCTTAAATCAAATGTCCCCTCCTTAGTTATGCGTCTGACAAAACGGTTACTGAGCATGAAACGCCTGTGAACGGATTGGCAGAATCGGCACTTGAATGAAAGTTCTTCGTCAAAAAGCCCTTTAAGATCAAATTTCTTAGTTAACTGCAAAATAAGGTTAAAGAAGTGTGTGTAAACGTGGTTTACCCAGATGCTGTACCCTTTCTCAATAGCGGATTCATGTATGCCCGTTGTAGAGAAAAACAGGAATATCTCCTCCCTGTAAAAATGCTGAAGAGCGTATTGAATCGCCTTTTTTATCTTTTTAAGATAGTCCTCCAGTTCTTCAGGTTTCTCACGTCGGAAGCAGCAAGCCAATAAATAGTTGGCAAGAATGATAGCGCCATAAGCAGTATTATCCTCCTGGATGTAGATGGCTTTGTCTTGTCCGTTCAATCCGTAACGCTGTCCCCACTTCCCACTCTCATCCTGAACATAAGCGATGAATTTGGCCATCCCTTTCAACATGCTGAAAGCGTCCCCATTTGAGTCCAGATCCTTCTCTGCCATTTGCCTGAACATCATGGAAGCACACGCAGAATCTCTTGGATATACGTATGGATAGCGTGATTCCAAAATAGTAGCCAATAAAACTGTTCCATGCTCAGATGTAATCGAACATTTCTTAATTATTTCTAAATGTTCGGATAGTTTTTCACAAAGTTTATCCTTGTCCATAATATAAATAGCTTCAAAATCAGGGAAAAGTATATACTATCACTTATTCTTCTGAGCTACAAGGGCCTGATAACACCAGGTACATAGAATACGGGGAAGCGGCAATGGCAAAGTAACTTTTTCTTCCCCCAACCCCCATTTGTACGTTTCAGTAACAGGGATCTGCTCACGAATCTGATGATCCCTACAAACGGCAATTCCGCAAACGATACATATTGCTATTGTTTCGCTCTCTTTCCCTTCCTTGTCACAAATATAACACTTCAAAGTTTTCCCCCTTTTTAAAACATTTTACGTAATTTTATAGATGGAACAGAACTTTTAAATTATGTCAAATTAATCCGGGAAAATCAAGTTTGGTATTACGTATACTTTCAATGTCAAAAAATGAAAATGACTCATCATAAGCATTGCTTTTTAATGAATTATTGGTGAGTTATGAATGTAAGAATCAAATTATGGGGATAAGGGACTTGGTTTACAGACAATTATTAACATTGCGCTGCTTAAGATTCTTAGATTATGCTATACCAACAATCTCAGAAAAAAATTCAAGCTAAAACTCCGGCAGGTTGTGTGGTGGCGTGCTAGATTAACAACACAAAGCATGACAGGCCACTAAAAGAGAGACGAGCAAGCTAAGCTCTCTGGAAATGCTTTTCCCTTCTAAAAAACACACTCAATCTTAGCTTGCAATATTCCATTAACCTTATTCTTATACTTTCAAAGGTAATTTTCTTTACTGACATTACCGTCAATGTCAGGCCAATCGAAATCGCTGCAAACTTTAAAGCAATTATTAATACAATAAAACTAATTATGGGAGTAGAAACCCACTTTGAAAATTGTAACGTTATCGTATCAAAAGTATGCAAATGAGCAAAAAACAAAACTGCCATTACTATGAGTGTTGGCATAGCGACGGCCAGCTTTATTATGGAGAGCTTCATCATTATCTTTACGAAACACTCACCTGCTCCCTTCGTTTTTTCTCTCACTAACCCTACAACTTTGTCTATCTTAGTCAATATGCTTGTTCTTATCCCGGATAGGTTCTTGGCAGTACTTTTACTTAGTAGGCATCCAAAGACATTTACAGTATTCATATTTAATTCCGGCTATTGGTTCAATTCAATAAAATGCGTATTAGTAATCATTTTAGTTTAAATAAGATATTATTGTCAACTAATTTTTTCTTATATATGGATATTTTTTATTGCAAAAATATCATAAAGAGTTTCTCTACTCAAAGTGGAATTTTAACATACTTTGAGATACGCACTACAATGTATCACCCTACGGCCTTACAGAACAAAAATATCTTAAATATATCAATGCGCCAAGATCATATACAAAATGTAACTGAATAGGTATAAGAAGGCTGTCGTAATACTGGAATAATATACCCAGGTAGAATCCCATAATCGTAATGATAACACAATATACGGGAGTTATGAAATGTAAAAGCCCAAAGATTATGCTCCCTCCAACAATACCTAATTTGACCTGAATTACTCCCCTGAATAGCAACTCTTCAGCAATGCCCGCACATACTGAGATGAAGCACAAGTCCGGTAATTTAGCTTCGGAAAACATAGCCCTTATGTCATTTATAATGATACTTCTTAGTGAACCCAGCGAAGGAATACCCACTGCCCTTTCTGAAAGTAATAACATAAACAGCGCAAGTGGAAACATCGCCCAGAAAGTACCTATTACTATGTCACGAAATACATTCTGGGTCAAAGGAAGTAACTTGATTCCATAATATCTCGCTATTATAAGAGCTGCCATCAGGACAACACCTTCCACGAGACAGGTCATTATTAACAGCTTGTATCTTGGATAAACAGTAAAGTTAAACATTTATTAGATATTGAGTTATCCTAATTCCAACTTCATCAGGATAGATTAAAATGTAATATATTTTCTAGCTCAAAACAAAAAAATGTGTACCTTTTGTATAAATTTATTATTATGAGAAGTAATAAAGTGACCTTACAGGTCCTCCTTTATTAAGGTGAAACTATGGCTCGATGTACTCGCCATGCTGAGCCTGTAGAAGCATTGAGGATTTATTTAATTCGTATACTATTATAATATAATGAAAGGAAAACTGTCATGGACTGGAAAATACTCATAGCAACTTTTACATCTATCTTTCTTGCAGAACTTGGTGATAAAACACAGATTGCCGCAATCATAATGACGAGCAAGACGAATAAACCCTTAACCGTATTTACAGGCTCCATGATTGCCTTTGCCGTAATAACCATATTAGGTGTTACATTTGGTGTGGCATTAACAAAATTTGTACCCATAAACTATATAAAATTTCTTTCTGCAATCGCATTTATAGCTATAGGTATTCTAATATTAACAGGAAAATACTAAATCTCCAGAACTGACCAGCAGCAGTGTGTGCTGCCCACTTGCTTATTGCTTCTTAGCTACTACCATGTGTTATCTTAATCAGCTTCTTTAAAGATGCCTTAGCTTTACCTGAATCTATAGATTCAGATGCGATTTGCATTCCATCCCTTAAATCTTCCGCCCCCCCTCCGGCAACAATTGCTGCGGATGCGTTTAAGAGAACAATATCACGCTTAGGGCCGTTTTCCCCCTCTAACACGTCACTGATTGCTTTTGCACTTTCCTCCGGAGAATTTACAACGAAATCCTTTATCTCCGCCCTTGGAATTCCAAAGCTATCGTGTGTTATAAAATAGCTCTTAATCTTTCCATCTTTCAATTCACAGACTTTTGTTTTATCGGTTGTCGTAATTTCATCTAAGCCATCATAGCCATAGACCACAAATGCATGTTCAGTCTTTAATTTTAGCAGCACCTTCGCTACGACATCTGTCAGCTTTGCCTCATACACGCCTATAACCTGTCTTGTTGCACTCGCAGGGTTAGTCAACGGGCCTAAAATATTAAATATAGTCTTTATCCCTATCTCACGTCTTGGGATTACTGCGTGCTTCATAGAACTATGTAAAAGCGGCGCCATGAGAAAACCTATGTTTGCTTTCTTTATACACTCTTCAACAATCTCCGGTCCGGCCTCAACATTAACCCCCAATAACCTAAGTACGTCAGCGCTCCCACAGTGACTCGAAGAAGCGCTATTACCGTGCTTTGCAACTTTCAGCCCTGCGCCTGCAACAACGAATGCGGCAGCCGTAGATATATTAAAGGTACATTTCGCATCCCCACCGGTGCCACAGGTATCCACCACTATATTATTACCTACATTGATGTGAGTGGCCTTCTCCCTCATTACACTTACACAGCCGGTAATTTCGTCAACTGTTTCCCCCTTCATCCTTAACGCCGTAATAAAAGAGCCAATCTGCACTTCTGTGGCCTTTCCTTCCATTATTTCCTTCATTACTGCCTTGCTTTCCTCGATCGAAAGATCTCTGCCTTCCGCTATTTTGCCAATCATTTCTTTTATCATGATTCAGATTATGGCAGAAATATACCAGAGTGTCAAGAATTTGGATTAAGAAAAATCAATTTTCACTATATATTGACAAAGTCTAATAATAACTTAGAATAAAACATTATGCCTGAAACACGCAGAATGACAACATACTCAAAGGAAGCGGACAAAAAGAAAACAACACCTCAAGAAACTATTAAGACCTCTTATAAAATAATGGAGTCTTGTGAGTTGTGTCCAAGGAAATGCAAGGTTAATCGTTTAAGTGGAGAAAAGGGATTCTGTGGCACAGGAGCAAAAGCTGTTGTTTCATCAGCAGGCCCACATTTTGGGGAAGAATCTGTATTGGTTGGTAGCGGAGGATCAGGAACAATATTCTTTGCAGGATGTAACCTGGTTTGTGTTTTCTGCCAGAATTACAACATAAGCCATCTTCGCCACGGAGACGAGGTAGAAATAGACGGCCTGGCAAACATGCTGTTGCAGCTACAAGGACTAGGCTGCATAAATATAAATTTTGTTACCCCAACACACGTAGTTCCACACATTATCGAATCTGTTTATATTGCCCGGACAAAAGGTCTTAAAATACCCACTGTCTATAACTGCGGCGGCTATGAATCTATTGAATCATTGCAACTTCTTACAGGCACAATCGACATTTACATGCCTGACGCCAAGTATTTGAACTCTGATTCTTCAAATAAGTATTCCTTTGCACAGGATTATCCTTACGTAATGAAAGAGGCTTTACGGGAAATGCACAGACAAGTTGGCGATTTAGAGATTAAGGATGGATTGGCAATCCGGGGACTTCTGATACGTCATCTGGTGATGCCGAATAACGTTGCCGGCAGTATAGACATAATCGATTTTCTTGCCAATGAAGTATCAAAGAATACATTTGTAAATATTATGGAACAATACATGCCCACATTTAAGGCCCATAACTTTCCCGAAATAAACAGACCCATAACCCATCAGGAATTCCATACAGTTTGCGATTATGCAAAGGAACGGGGCTTAAGGCTTGCAGATTAGGATTGACACTCTTTAGTTATCAGTAATTTACCTTATTTTGTTTCCTCAACCTTTTGCCCGGAAGGGTTCTTTTCCTTTTCAGTTTTTGCCTTTGCTTCTTCCTGCAGCTTTTTCATCCTTTTTGTATCTTCACTTTGTAATAATACATCAAGATCCTCGGTTAGCTTTTGCGGGTCAGTTGTACTGTCTTCAATACTTCCAATAGGAGTAAACCTGAATTTTGTTGTCGTACCTTTTGAGCCACATCCTGAAAGAACTAATGTTGTTAAGAATATAACCATAAACAACAAGATGAAATATTTAAATGATGTCACGACGCCCTCCTTATGATTTATACCCAATAATGTTTTTAATATTTTCCGTATTTGGGCTATTAATTACGCCCCTTTCTGTAATAATGGCCGTTATATTCGATGCCGGCGTAACATCAAAGGCAGGATTAAACACCTTTATATCATCCGGAGCAATCTTATTACCTGCAATCTTGGTAACTTCGTCAGGGTTTCTTTCTTCAATTGGGATTTCATCACCGGAAGCTATACTCAGATCAAAAGTAGAAGCAGGTGCTGCAACATAAAACGGCACATTATGTTCCTTTGCAATTATTGAAAGGCTGTACGTGCCTATTTTATTAGCAGCATCACCATTTGCTGCAATCCTGTCCGCCCCGACAATTACGCAATCAATCTTTTTCCGTTTCATGGTATGAGCGGCCATATTATCGCATATTAACGTAACATCAATACCCGCATTCTTAAGCTCCCACGCTGTAAGCCTTGAACCCTGAAGCAAAGGGCGGGTTTCATCTGTATATACGCTAATCCTTTTCCCCTTCTCTACTGCTGTAAACATAACTGCCAGGGCTGTTCCATAATCTCCCGTGGCAAGTCCCCCGGCATTACAATGAGTTATCACACAACTACCGTCTTCTAAAAGTGATTCGCCATTTTCACCTATCTTTCGACATATTGCTTTATCTTCTTCAAGGATGGTTTTTGCCTCATCAAGGAGTATGCGCTTTATTTCTGAAACCGGTTTCTGACTATTCTTTTGTGCGGTATCTTCCATACGCTTCAGTCCCCAGAATAGATTTACTGCTGTCGGCCTGGAGGATCCCAGGCATGAAGTAACCTCCTTCATCTCCTTGAAGAATGATTCGAAGTCCTCAGATTTACTATTCTTAATACCTACTACTGTACCCATTGCCGCAGCAATACCAATGGCAGGCGCCCCCCTGACCATTAATGTCTTTATTGCATGGAAAATGCTTTCTTTATCATCACAATAAACGTATTTCAATTCATTAGGTAATAGTGTCTGATCTATAAGCTTTATCCTTCCATCAATTCCTCCTATCCATTCTATAGTTGGTAACGGCACTAAAATCTCCTTTTTAAACTTAGCATATATCGTCAACTTCTTAATTTCTTCAATATTTTCTTAACGGTCTTATCTTTCTGGACAACCTTATCTGCCTGTTTCTTCTTATAATCAAGAATCTTCCTTCTAAGGCCCTTATCTGCGGTACTCAGAATCTGAATCGCCAGGATGGCCGCATTCTTAGCCCCGGCCTTCCCGATACCTACTGCAGCAACAGGAACGCCGCCCGGCATTTGTACCGTTGAATAAAGGGAATCCAACCCGCCAAGATCAGACGTCAACATAGGCACCCCAATAACCGGAAGAGGCGTCAACGACGCTATCACGCCGGCAAGATGTGCGGCGCCCCCCGCACCGCCAATAATAACCTTGTACCCCTTTTTCTCCGCACTTACAGCATATTTATGTGCACGGAGCGGAGACCGATGGCAGGAGACTACGTCAACGTCATATTTAACACCAAATTCATCAAGGACATTAAGCGTTTCCTGCATAGTACTCAAATCAGAATCACTGCCCATTACAATCCCAATCTTTTTACCCGTCATTTTGCCTCCCAAAAATCCTTACCCTCCTCTCTCCAGGGGGTGATGTCATTGAATTAAGACGTAGCGGAAACCTTAAGGTTTCCATTAACATGTCTAAGTGTATAAATGGAAGGCTACCCGCCTGACCAGTCAGTTCGGGCAGGAAGCCATTCCGCTACAGTTTGGTGATATACACTGAATTTATGAAAATATTCTTAATTCAATGAAATTGCCCTAAGAGAGAGGGTCAGGGCGTTAATTTAATGTTTTTATCATAAAGAAGGGGAATAAGTTCAGACATGAAGAAAGCAAGACTCTTAGCTGCAGTCTTTGTCTGTTTGTTAAGGCGTCTTAAAAGCGCCAGTTTTTTAGGGTTTTTCATAACCTCCAATGCCACGCTCGCAACCTTCACCTTTCCTTCATCTGACATTATACTACCATAATCAAGATGCAGGTCATCATCTATGTCATCTGAAATCGAACGTATTGCTGCAAACTCAACACCTTTTCTATATGCG